>ULUO01066168.1_pt1 | contig 31028 bp, 17 predicted proteins | sample 1958611 | NCBI WGS metagenome assembly ULUO01 (sample SAMEA4835762, study PRJEB28245) | human gut metagenome | biome: gut microbiome; material: fecal sample | place: Denmark | collected 2008
TTTAATAGCAGACTTATTTTTGCTCATAATTTTAATCCTTTTTGTTTTTGTAATTTAATCCACCTTTGATAAGGCGGCGGGAGCTACAACAGCCAAAAAGAAACTGCCCGTTTATTTCCTTTACAGGTGTTTTATTCTCCGGACTCCCGCCAGCAAATGACAAGAAATCCGCAGCTATCGGGTGCGTTTTCCGCTTTTGTGAGCTTGTAGACTCTGTTATCAGCAATAAAGAATTTTCGACCCGAAGTCAAACAAAAAAATTTTCCGCTCCCTGTATCTTGGCAAAAAAAGCGCCCGGCTTTTGCCGGACGCTTTTTATTCCAACATGACAACAGTCAATCCAGCTTCCAGTTTTTAATCTGTTGCCGCAGCTCCGGCGAAAAATCCTTGTCGCCGCAACCGCCTTGGCTAATAATTTTTTTTACAAAACCAAATTTTGCAACATGGACTTTTTAGCTTCACCCCACACAACAAGTCCGCCGTCAAGCTCATAAACCGCATAAGGAGAAAACTCTTTCAAGCCCTTTTCGACTGCAATTATATTCTGGTATAAAGGCTGCGCAAACCTGACAACTGGGACGGAACGTCTGCACCTTCCCAGTCATGCAGACAACATTACATTTGAACCATAAATATCCCCCAATAAACTGGCGGTTCTAATTCAGCTACAAACCTTGCGGTTTAACCACGCTCGTTGGCGTGAAGCGGCTTTGTTCCAACACCTTAGCGTTCAGTCCCGGGTAAATTCGGGGTTTTCTGTAAGACAACTAATAAAAAAGAAGGAAACCTTTCGGTTTCCTTCTCTGCTTCTTCTGCTTTAAATAAGCTTGTCAGACGCTTTTTTAAGCCGATTTCTTGCAGCAGCAAGAACCATTGCTTTCTTTCTTGTCGTTCTTGTGACGAACGGCAGCCTGAGCCGCAGCCAGACGTGCTACCGGTACACGGAACGGCGAGCAGGAAACGTAGTTCATACCGCAAGTCTGGAAGAAGTCGATAGACGCGGAATCACCACCGTGCTCACCGCAAACGCCCAACCAGATTTTCGGATTAGCGCAACGTGCTTTCTCACAAGCCATCTTAACCAGGCAGCCAACACCCTCAACATCAATAGATGCAAACGGATCGGCCACATAAACGCCGCGAGAACGGTATTCGTCAAGAATAGCGCCGGTATCGTCACGGCTCATACCCAAAGTCGTCTGGGTCAGGTCGTTGGTACCAAAGCCAAAGAATTCGGCAGACAGAGCCAACTCGTCAGCTTTCAGAGCGGCACGCGGCAACTCGATCATTGAACCGACTTCATACTTAATCTTCTTGCCTTTTTCAGCAAAAATCTTTTCGGCAGTCGTATCAATAATGTCTTTAACGATATCCAGCTCTTTCTTGGAACCTGTCAACGGAACTTCAATTTCCGGCAAGACTTTAATGCCTTCGGCTTCACATTCCAAAGCAGCTTCCAAAATAGCGCGGGTCTGCATCTCGCAGATTTCCGGATAGGTAATCGGCAGACGGCAGCCGCGATGACCCAACATCGGGTTGGCTTCATGCAAAGCATTGGCACGGTTTTTGACTTCTTCCAAAGTCATACCCATCTTGTTGGCCAGTTCCTGCATCTCGGCATCGGTATGCGGCAGGAATTCGTGAAGCGGCGGATCCAGCAAACGGATAACAACCGGCAGGCCGTCCATAATCTTGAACAGATCTTTGAAGTCCTGCTTCTGATACGGCAGCAGACGAGCCAAAGCGGCACGGCGGCCGGCTTCGTCGCGAGCCAAAATCATAGCGCGCATATCCGGAATACGATCAGCGTCAAAGAACATGTGTTCGGTACGGGCCAGACCAATACCCTGAGCGCCGAAATCGCGAGCCTGTTTAGCATCTTTCGGAGTTTCGGCATTGGCGCGGACTTCCATGGTTTTGATTTCGTCAACCCAAGACATCAGCTTGCCGAAGTTGCCGGTCATTTCAACCGAAACGGTCGGAACCTTGCCTTCGATAATCTGGCCTTTGCCGCCGTCCAAAGATACCCAGTCGCCTTCTTTAACAACGGCGCCGGACTTGGTGGTCATGGTTTTGTCTTTGTAGCTGATGGTAATGTCATGAGAACCGGAAACGCACGGCGTACCCATACCGCGGGCAACAACGGCCGCGTGAGAGGTCATGCCGCCGCGGGCGGTAATAACGCCCTGGGAAGCATGCATGCCGCCAATGTCTTCCGGACTTGTTTCATTACGGATAAGGATAACTTTTTCGCCTTTGGCAGCCCAAGCTTCGGCATCTTCGGCATTAAAGACGGCACGGCCGACGGCAGCGCCGGGGCTGGCCGGCAAACCGGTAGCGATAACTTTCTTCGGAGCCTTCGGATCCAACATCGGGTGCAGCAACTGGTCAAGCTGTTCGGCACCGACGCGCATAATGGCTTCTTCTTTGTTCAGCAAGCCTTCTTCAACCATTTCAACGGCCATGCGGACGGCGGCGGCGGCAGTGCGTTTGCCGTTACGGCATTGCAGCATCCAGAGTTTGCCGTGTTCAATGGTGAATTCCATATCCTGCATGTCTTTGTAGTGATTTTCAAGGTTGTTGCGAACGTCAACCAATTCCTGATACAGGTGGGGCCATTTTTCTTCCAGAGAAGTGCCGTCACCCTTAGAGGCCATCGGCTGCGGCGTACGAATACCGGCCACAACGTCTTCACCCTGTGCATTAACCAGATATTCGCCGTAGTAAACGTTTTCGCCGGTCGCAGGGTCACGGGAGAAGCAAACGCCGGTAGCGCAGTCATCGCCCGCATTACCAAAGACCATGGTCTGAACGTTAACGGCTGTGCCCCAGTCGCCCGGAATGTTGTTGAGCTTGCGGTAGGTAATGGCGCGGTCAACCATCCAGGAACCAAATACGGCGCCGATACCGGCCCACAACTGTTCCCAAGGATCCTGCGGAACAACTTTGCCCAGCTTTTTGCCGATTTCTTTATATTCGTTAACCAGCTCTTTGAGGTCTTCCGCAGTCAAATCCGTATCAGATTTGTAGCCTTTGGACTTTTTCATATTTTCCAAAGCTTCTTCATACAAATCCAAATCGGCGCCCATAACCACGTCAGAAAACATCTGCAGGAAACGGCGATAAGAGTCATAAGCAAATCTTTCGCTTCCGGAAGCTTTAGCCAGAGCTTTAACGGTTTCGTCGTTCAAACCGAGGTTCAAAACCGTATCCATCATACCCGGCATCGAAACGCGGGCGCCGGAACGAACCGAGAACAACAACGGATTATTGGCGTCGGCAAATTTTTTGCCCATAATCTTCTCAACGCCGGCAACAGCCTCGCGAACCTGATCTTTGAGGTCGGCAGGATACTGGTGATTATTGTTGTAATAATACGTGCAAACTTCCGTTGTGACGGTGAATCCCGGAGGTACCGGCAGACCGACCTTGTTCATTTCTGCAAGGTTGGCACCTTTACCGCCGAGGAGATTACGCATGGAGGCGTCGCCTTCGGCTTGGCCGTTACCAAATGTATATACCCATTTACTCATGGTTATTATAGCTCCTATAGCAATAGTTAAAATTCAGCCGCGCGGAAACGCCGCCCGACCGGTTCATAGAAAAACTATTGAGGAATTTATAACACTTAAAACGATTCTACAAGAAAAATTTTTGATTCCCGGATTTATGCACAAAATCAGAAGAGTCGCCGGCCGACTCGCAGCGCCGGAAAAAACTACCTCGCCCAGACCGCCTGCGGAGAAAATTTCTGCATAAAAGCCTCGTACGGCACCGGCACTTCTGGCGGCGTCCGACGCAGACGTTTGATTTTTGCTTCTTTGTCGTTTGCAAAAACCAAACTGTCCGCTCTGCGCATATCTTCTATAATCTCGTTGTTTTTTCGTACAATTTGCCGCATTTCCAAAATCCGCCGCATCAGCTCAACCCGCAAAACGTCGCGGCGGTATTCATAAACATTCCGATACGCCGCCGCCCTGAGCTTGGTGTTAATGACGGCCGGGCGCATCCGGACTTCCAAAGCCAAATCTTCATCCCGCATCTTAAACGGCCGAAAATCATGACGGCGGTGCCCTGCCCGGCTCAAGCGGCACAATTCCGCCACCATCAGCCGGCGGTATTCCGCCGCATCCTGCAAATAGCTCTCATCGCCCATCACCCCGATTGTGTCTTGCAGCCGCGCCGACAAAGCCTGCAAACGCTCCGGTTTTTGTTCATAATCCTTCAGTTCAATCCCTTTTCTTTCCAAAAGCGTATCCAAACGTACAATCTCTTCGGGGCTGATTTCCCGCATCCGATACTTCCCAAAACGGTTTCTCATTTCTTCGGGCATCGGCTCGCGGCGAATCTTCTCAAACTCGGCCACCTCGTGCCCCGAACCGTCAATTTCATAGAAACGAAACGGATTGGCCTTGATACTCAAATCATCAATTTTGCGCAAATAGGCCTGTTCTTTGGCGGCAAATTGCCGGTCTTTTTCGGCTAAACGACGCTCTCCGTTGTTTTCTCCGCTGCATTTCCCCAGCCCATAAGCAGCACCCAACACCAGCGCCAAAACCGCCGGCTTGAGCAGCGGCCGCATCTCCTGGCGCCGTAACACTTTGATTTTTTGTAGGATTTTCATAAATTTTTCCTAAAGCAAACTGAATTTTATTGTTGTTTCTAAAAAATTGGTTTAACCATAGCATATTTTTCGCTGCCTTGCAACAATATTTTGTCAGTTTCCGAAATTTTTCACCAAAGCAGACTTTGCAGATTTGTTACAATTTTATTACAAAATTAAAAAAATATCGCGATTCTATAGATATTTTTATTGTTTTTTAATTGATTTCGTGCTATATTGATAATTGACAAATTACAATTATAGTATGCAAAATTCTTTTGGAGAGCGTTCGCTCAGTATTAGTATGAATTAATGAAGCAATTTAAGCACGTTAACATATATTAATCAAATCAAACCAAAAGTAAATTCAGAAAAACCGTTCGGTTATTTCGCATACTGTCCCAAAAGATATTTTCCCAAAAGAAGAAAAAATAAAAAAAATAAATAATTAAAACAAAAAAATCATGAGACAAATTTCTTTTTCTAAGGTTTTCATGACGATAGTCATGATCCTTACAGCTGTATGTGTTTCTTTCTCTTTCACGTCTTGTGGAGAAAAAGATTATTTAATCGATCCGAACCCAACGCCAAAGCCGGATCCAGATCCTATTAATCCGGAGTGGTACGTTTATGATGTCTTCAAGTCCGATTGCAAGGCAACTAGCATCGACTGGAAGTCTTCCAAGAACGTTACGTTGACTAAGTCAACAAGAGCCTTCTCCGATGAGGAGCAGGAGGGCTATGCTCAGGCGTCTGTGTCTCATTCTTATACCGCGGACATTGAATACCGCGATAAAAATGACAAAGACAAACAAAAGCATGACCAAAAGTCACAAAGTTACACAACAGACTTGTTCACCCGCTTGTATGGGCTGAGCAAGAACATGGTGTTTGCTTCTGTTGACGAAATGGACAACGCCACCGGAACTTTGGAGTTCGCTCAGAACACAACCAACGGAAAATTGTACACATTATCATTTGGCGGCTCTCGCCAGGTGGTATTAAAAGCTACCGCTAACACGTCCGTCGAAAGCTTGTCTTTTGAAGGAAAAACTGTAAGCGACCTTTGTTCGGCAGATTGGTCTGAACCTGAGTACGTCGGAAAAGAAACCGTTAAGGTAACTTCCGATCAAAAAGGGTATGACAAATATGCCATGACTGTAAAAGTTCGCGTAACGGTAGCCAATAGCGGTTTGAAAGACATTTCTCGTATTATGTCTTTCGTTATCGCTAATGTGTATGTCAAGAGAGCTGGTGAAAATCCAGATCCACTGCCTACACCGGATCCTGAAATTACGGGATATGATGTTATCAACAATAACTTCAACAACAATAAAACTACTGGAACAATTGTCGTTATCTACGATGATCTGTCTCAGAAAGAGATTGGAAGTTTTTCTGTAACATTGAATCACCGCGCTGAAGCTCCGGAGGATCGCAAGCTGAATGTAACCTCTTTGGATTGGACGCTGGGACAAACGACTGAAACCGAACTTGCCGCTACAGGCGAAAGCCGACTTGTGGATGTAGACGGTAACTGTCGCATTAATATCAATGAAGTCTATACGGCTATGACCAACCGCACCAATCGCGCGGCTATGACTTTCAAAGGTATTTTTGAAATCCCGACCATCCAGTTCCCTGATGGTACATCTAAAAAGCTCGCCCATGGCGAATATGCTATGTCTGACAAGGGTGTCGAAGAAACGGCCTCTGCGGAAACATCAAAAACATTAACCCACAAGGTTAATGCCGTATTTAACGGTGGTGCTGCAGAAAATCTGAAAGCCAATGTTATCCTGAATAAGGTTAATGATACTCCGGATCCGAGTGAAAACAAAGAAACGGGGATTACGGTAGAAAACTTCGAACCGAAGGACAACTATTACATCATGGATGTTATCCACTATTGGAGTAATAGCGACCCAACAAGAGAAGAAATTTCAATCCGTCATCAGGCTTCTCAGAACGCAGAAGATGAAAAGCTGACCGAAAGCCGTAATTATAATACGACGACTCCGTCCATGACGGAGAAGGGAAGCGAGGATTATTCCTCAACAGCCGGAACCTTGAGCGTAAGCGGTTTAGTAAAGAAATATGAAAGCAATTTCATCTTTGCAGGCGCTAACGTAAAAGTAACGTCTTCTTATTTGGCCGAGTTTACTTTAACAAGTAAGGCTGGAAACAGCACAAAAGTTGAAGTAAAAGCTTCTGCTTATAAGAAAGGGTCTTCTCTGGGAACTCAGGACTTTGGAGATGCAAGCAAATCCGTGTTCAAAGACAAAGTAAACTTTGCTTTACTTGTTCAGAATGCTGATATCGCTTCTTCGACTCAGATCTTGCGTTACGAGGAGAAGAAAGATACTCCGGTTGACCCGGATCCGGAAGATCCGACAACGGACATCTTTGCAAAGGCAATCTCTAAATCTATTGACTTTGTGAATGGCTATTGGACTGCCACAATGAAGGCTTCCATTAAAAATTCCAAGGGCGTTGAGAGAGATACCACAATGCAGCTTGTGTACACTTCTGCTGGTGCTACTTTCGGAACAATTGCAGACCTTGTCAGCAAGAACAATACTTTTGATTTCACCAGATTTAACAACGGAAGTTCTTCAACTTCTAACGCTGAGTCTGGTAAGGCTGTTATAACTTATACAAAGCAGAATATGACTGCCGTGTACAATAAGTTCAACCATGAGATAACTGTTACCAACGGTGCAGCTTATATCATGTTAGCCGGTCAGAAGTTAGAGTTTTTGCCGACTCAGATTGCTGTTGAAAACCCGAGCAAAGATCAGGTAACGTCTCCGACGACATCTGGCAATTACAATGTTTGGGCTTCCTCAGTGACTTATCGCTACGGTTTCAACAATCACTTTGATAACAGCACAACTAACTTTAATGTTAAGGTTGAAAAACCTGTTGAGCCGATTATCATTGATGCTGACAAAATCGTAGGCGGCGCAATCACGGTAACTGTGGATGCGGATACCAAACCAATGTTGAGCTTGGTTATCGCTTGCGGTAATAAGACCATCATTTACAATGATTCTTATACCTTCAAGAGCGGTAAGACTTCTGTTGATGTTTCAAAATCTCCGCTGGTAAAACCGGCTATGACTTTTGCGAACATCCCGAGTGCTACGTTGAATGGAACAGGTTCTGACCGGAACCCGGCTAATTTGGTTATGGGCAATGGCGAATGGGCATACTATGCAGACGGTTATACCCGCTTGTTTGGTGCTCAGGATGTCTTGACCACAGGTTGTTCAGATCCGGTTATCGCTGTAGGTACCATAGAAAACGGTATGTTAAAAATCAAGAACGGCGATTCTTACATTTACTTTAGCGTTAGATAACGTGGATTAATATATGCAAGTCCACGGCAAAGGCTTTTTAGCCCCCAGCCGTGGCAATAAAAATAAATTGTTTCATCGTCCCTCCTCAAGCCTGTTCATTTAGGCCTCGGAGGGACACAAAATTAAAAAAAATGAAAAAGTCAGTATTATTTATATTAGTAGTTCTGTTGTCAATTGTAAGTGCTAACGCACAAATCAAGCGTATTAGCGCGACACGGCTCAATGCTGTGCCCACAACAGAAGAAAAAAAGGCCATCGAAAAGGCCGAGAATGTGAAGTTAGACGTCCTTCATGGGTCGTCAAACTGGTACGTTGGTGCAGGCTACGGCTACGCTACCGACGGCGAACATATGATAGGCCTCGAAGCCGGCCGCCGTTTTTCTGATCACTTCCGCCTGGGAGTTCAGGGAATGGTAAACCTGACCAAGAGTATCGTTTCTAACCACTCTTGGTTTGTGTTGAAACCCTCTTTCGACTTAATTCCAAGTCAGAGTGGTTTCTACAAGGCGACTGGTATTGACATCAGCATTAGCCCCCTCATCGGAGGTAAGGTACAATGCAAGGGTCTTCGAAAATTTGAAGATTCTGAAGGCAATACACGCTTGCGAGACTTGCAGTGCATACCGAATATCACCTACGGTGGTGCTGCAGAATTTTCTTGGAATTTTGTTAAACACGCTCAACTTCGTGTCGGCGTTAATTATTTAACAATGTCCAAGGAAAAAGACTTTATTGAGAACATCGGCGCTTTCGTCGAGAACCTCAATGAGGCAGATAAAAACGAAGTATTATCAGGAAACTGGCAAAAAGGCCAGTTTATGGTTACTGCTTCGGTGACGGTTCATTTTTAATTGGAGAGCCCTCTTGGGCTTTTCCGATACTATTATATAAAAAGAGCTGTGCCCCAAGGTGCAGCTCTTTCCCTTTTTAAATCCCCCCCCCTTTTTTGTCATCCCTTGATTGCGTCAACAATCGTCCCCTAATAAGTCATCCCCCGATTGCGTCAGCAATCGTCCAGAGATCTACGAATTAACCTTTTCCTGTCACAGCACAGCGTTTTCCCCCTTCCTGTCACTCCGGCCTGTTTTTTTATCTGTCACTCCGGCCTCCGAGCCGGAGTCTAGGTTAACATTGATTCCTTAACCACGTAGACCCCTTGATGGCTGCTATCGCAGCCAAGGGGTGACAGTTGTTGATTGAGGGGCTCTAACGCAATCAAGGAGAGGACAGTTATTGGCTAACACCTGCCCAACACAAAAAAACGCCCGGATTTTTCAAACCGGGCGCTTTTCAGACTTTCTGCCTTATTTACGGAACAACTCGTAGGTCTTCTCCCGTATTGTCTGGAACAAAATATACAACAACGGAATCACCAACAGACCAAGTGCTGTTCCCAGCAACATTCCGTAGAATACCGGAACGCCGATGGCAATACGGCTGGCTGCACCGGCACCTGTTGCCACAATCATCGGAACAACACCGAGAATAAAGGTAAACGCCGTCATCAGCACCGCACGGAAACGTTCTTTGGTTCCGACCATTGCCGATTTGACAATGGATGTACCGCGCTCACGCTCTTCCTTGGAAAATTCCACAATCAGAATTGCATTCTTACTTGCCAGACCGACCAGCAAAATCAATCCCAACTGTGCATAAATACTCAACGGCAAACCGGTCACAAACAATCCGGCCAAAGCCCCGAGCATCGCCACGGTTACCGAAGTCAACACCGGAATCGGCGTCGACCAGCTTTCATACTGGGCAACCAGGAAGAGATATCCGAACGTCACCGCCAACACAATCAAATAGCCGATTTGCCCTTGGTTTGATTGTTCCTGAAAACTCATACCCGACCACTGATAGCTAAAGCCTTTCGGCAGCGACTTAGTCAGATTCTCAACAGCGGACATTGCCTGGCCGGTACTGACTGCCGAACTCTGCATTGCCGTTACCGTCGCACTCGGATATTGGTTATAACGTTCAACCGTACGCGGCGCCAAAACCTTGGTCAGCTTAATCAGACTGCCGAGAGGCACCATTTCGCCGGTTTGGCTCTGAACATACAGATTCTTAATACTGTCAATATCCTTGCGATATTTCCAGTCGGACTGAATCACCACTTTGTTCACCTGAGTACCGAAGTTAATATCGTTAACATACTGCGACCCCAGATAAGCCCCCAGAACCTCATAAATGCTGCCAACGGTAACCTTCATGCTTTCCGCCTTCTCTTTATCTATCTCCAGATAAACATGCGGCGTCTTGGCCGTATAGGTCGAGAATGCATACATAATTTCGGGGGATTGGTTCAATTTTGCCAAAAAGCCCTGCAAAGCGGCATCAATCTTCTTCGGATCGCTGCTGTCCAGCGATTGCAGGCGGAAATCCATACCGCCGCTGTTTCCCAACCCCGGAATTGCCGGAAATTCAAACATGTTAATCTCCGCATTCGGAACCGATGCCAGCTTGGCCCTGATACGGTTCAAAATATTGGTAGACAGCAATTCCGGATCGGTACGCATAGACCACGGATCCAAAATCGCAATCATAAAGGCCACATTTTCGCCGCCGCCGCCAATCATGCTGACCCCGATAACATTCATAACGTGGGCAACACCGGGTTCTTCTTTAAACGTTGGGTAAATCTGTCGGATCAATTGCTCGGTCCGTTCGCGCGAAGCGCCTTCCGGCAGCTGAATATTCGCCAAAATAACGCCTTGGTCTTCACTCGGAATAAATGAGGTCTGACTGATACTCAAAAGCGACCAGCACGCCAGCAGCAAAATACCCAGCATCAGCGCAATAACACTAACTTTGCGCCCGACAATCGCCACAATCGCCGTATAACGGTCGCGCGCTTTTCCCAAGCCTTTGTTAAACCAAAACAGCGGACCGCTGGTATAAGGCTTCAACGGCCGCAGCAATGTTGCGCACAACGCCGGAGACAAAGTCAGAGCATTAACAGACGAGAAAAATACCGCTGTTGAAATCGCCACCGCAAACTGCTGATAAATTCGACCGGTAATACCGCCCAAAAATCCGACCGGCACAAAAATTGCCAGCAGAACCAGCGTTGTCGCGACAACAGCGCCCGACACCTGCTCCATTGCCTTAATGGCCGCTTCTTTCGGAGCCAGCTTTTCCGTCTCCATCAAATACAGCACACGCTCAACCACCACGATCGCATCGTCCACGACCAGGCCGATTGCCAATACCAACCCGAACAACGTCAGAATGTTAATACTGAAACCCAGCGCCAGCAAAACCGCAAATGTCGCAAAGATGGAAACCGGAATGGTCAGCGTCGGAATTAATGTTGCCCGCCAATCCTGCAAGAACAAATAACAAACGCCGATAACCAAAACAAAAGTCAAAACCAACGTCATAACCACTTCTTCAATTGAGGATTGAATATATTCGGTAGCATCATAACCGATTGCCACCTCAAAATCATCAGGATAGAACTGCTCCAAACGTTTCAGCTCGGCTTTCAAAGCTTCCATCGCTTGCAAAGCATTGGCCCCCGAAAGCAGGTTAACCGCAATAGAAACCGAAGGTGCGCCATCAAATTCGGAAGTTGCCTTATAGTTCTCTTCGCCGATCTCAACTTTGGCAATGTCGCCCAAATGAACCAAACCGCCCTGCTCCGCCGTACGGACAATAATATTCTTAAAGTCTTCAACCTCATTAATACGCCCCTGGGTTTGCAGCGAATAAACCATCTGCTGCGTCCCGTCACCGGGCATCGCGCCGATAGAACCAAGCGACGGCTGGTAATTCTGACTCTCAATTGCCGCCACAACTGAAGAAACCGGCAAATTCAACGCGGCAATCTTATCCGCATCAAGCCAAACGCGCATACTCAGCTTGGAAGCATGAACGCTGACCTCGCCCACACCGTAAACACGGCTCAAGTTGTTTTTGATATTGTTCTCCACATAGTTGCTCAAAAACAGCTTATCATGCGTACGATTCGGAGACAATACGGTAATAAAACCCAAAATGTCCGAAGAACGCCGTTTAACGCTGATCCCCTGACGCTGAACCTCTTCCGGCAATTTGGTCAAAGCCTGCTGAATTCGGTTTTGCACCTTAACCTGCGCCAGATCGGGGTCGGTTCCGACGGCAAACGTAACCGTCAAACGGTAGCTCCCCGAGTTTTCGGAAGTAGAACTCATATACAGCATGTCTTCCACGCCGTTGACTTCTTCCTCCAGCGGAATACCGACGGTATTTGCCAACACTTCTGCGCTGGCACCGGGATAGTTCGCCGAAACGGTAACTTCCGGCGGCGTAATTTCCGGATACAAAGAAATAGGCAGCGAAAATACGGCAATCGCCCCGGCCAGCGTCAATACGATGGAAATAACCATCGCAAAACGCGGTCTTTCAATAAAAAACTTAGAAAACATCTGCTTAGAGCTCCTCTTCTGTCGCATCAATCAACGAAGAACGGACTTTCTGGCCGTCGCTGACTTTCTGCAACCCCTGGATCACCACTTTCTCATCCTGCGCCAAACCGTCCATGACAATTTGATTTTCACCCACAACATCACCCAGAACAACACGGCGCTGCGTTGCAATATCATTGTCGTCAACCACGACCACATAGTTTCCGTGTTCATCTTGGGCAACAGCCGCCTGCGGAACCAGCAGAGCCGTAACGTCATCTTTGGTGCCGATCATAATCTTGACATAGTTTCCCGGTACCAAATACCCTTCATCATTGTTAAATTCGGCATAAACCGCAATCGTCGCCGTATCAGAATTAACCTCATTGTCATTAAAACGGGACATAAAATGATTCTGCATAATTTTTCCGTTCGGCAAAACCAGTTGCGTCCGGATATTGGCATTTTTTTCATTTTTATACTCCTGGCGGATATTCAAAAAGTCCTTATCAGTCATCGAGAAAGCCACCCGGATTGGGTTAACCTGCACGATTCTGGCCAGACTTGTCGAATTAGAGCTGACATAGTTTCCCTCGCGAACCAAGGCCTTGCCGATATAACCGCTGAACGGTGCTTTGATTTCGGTATAGTCCAAATCAATTTTGGCCAGATCCAGATTGGCTTCAGCCTGTTTGACCGCAGCTTTGGCCTGCAGATAATTGCTCTCGGCATTGTCAAAAGTAGCTTTGGAAGCAATATTCTGTTTAGACAAAGAAACCTGACGCTTATAATCACGCTCCATTTTCACCAGATTGGCCTTTGCCGCATCTAATTCGGCTTCGCGCAGAGAAACGGTTGCCTTGTATTTTTCCTGCTCAATCACAAATAAAACATCACCCTCATTGACCTGGCTGCCTTCCTCAAACAAAACCTTTTCAATGTACCCGGCCACCTGAGGTTTCAAATCTACGCTTTTTATCGGCTCGACATGAGCAATATAAGCCGCCTGCGGAGAAATGTTGGATGCAGTAATCTTCTGCACCAAAACCGACGGTTCCCCGCCGCCCATGGCAGACAAGCCCGGCATTTGGGGTGTCAGTTTCCCTTTCAAATACCACCCGATCGCACCGCACAGCAGCAGCAATAAGACCTGACGGATAATTACTCTGTTTTTCAATTTTCCCACTTGCATTTAAGACCTCTCTTTTTTAATACCTGCAATAACCAAATCAACACTCTTAGCAATCATTTCCGGAAAATTTTTATGACTGAATTTTCCAATTTCATCTCCCAGCGCCCCTTTCCATAAATGCAAAAGAACCAGGGACAGTTCATCAATATTAGCCTCTTTACCTAATTCACCGTTTTTTTGAATATTAGTCAATGCCTCTTTTAACTGTTGCTGGGGGTAATCTCTGATTCCACGGATAGAATCCCCCACTTTGTTAACCATCGCCTCCGACCATTCCATCTGAAACATCACAAAAAACAGAAATTTGCGATATTCCGTATCTTCATGTATCCTTTTTGCGCTGTCAACCATCGCCTCTCGCAAAGATGTCCAGTTATCGGCATCATAACAGGTCATCTGTTTCTGAAAAAACTGCTCCTTAATCAGCTCCACCAACAAATCCGGTTTATTTTTAAAATGCCAATAAACAGCGCCTTTCGTCAGGTTGATTCGCGCCGCAATCTCGTCAAACGTCGTCCGCGAATACCCCTTTTGATAAAAAACTTCCAACGCCGCTTTCAATATCTCACGGCGGGTATTTTCAGCCTCTTCCTTTGTTTTTCTCACCATAACCCAGTTCCAGCAAACATAACATTCACCGTTGAATGTATAGTCAAATTAATTTCAATTTGCAAGCTTTTTTTCAAGAATTAAACATTTTTTTCACCGCAAAAAATAACGGCCAGCATCCTGCCGGCCGTTATTTTCATCTTTGCCAATGGTACTTATAAATATCTGGAAGAACGGATTGAAACCATCCGCTGAAAATCAAGCTGCTGTTTTTTCTGGCGATTCAGCTGTTCCAGCTTTTTAAGGCGGTCAATAACCTGAAGGTTTCCTTCGTTTACCTCGGTTTCATGACATTTTAACACGCGAGTAAAATTCTGTTCAAACTTATTCATGTCAACCTCCCACCAATTATGCTGACAAGGCTATTGTAACATAATTGTAACATAATTACCAGTACTTTATGCTTTAAATTTAGCGTTTTTTTCCATTTTTTCAAGTAACATACCGACTTATTCCCAAGCTGTCGCCCACAATTAAAGATTATTAATCCGATTAAAACAAAAAGACACCGGCTAATCACCGGTGTCTTTTTGTTTAGATTCTTCAGTAATATCCCCATGGACATCTCCTCAAATCCAAATTTCCACAGAGTATTCAACTTCGGAACATTCTTCACTCAGATTTTGAAAAACATCAATCTGAAACTGCATACCCCCAAGAACGAGGCCTGTCATAAATTACTTTTACTATATTTTCACTTTTATCACTCCCGCAAGAAGCAACAACATTCTTAATATCTTGAAGAACACCCTTACGAACCATCTTACCACACACCGGAACAGCCAAAGCGGCGATTCGCCCAAAGGTTGTTCCAAACGAAGAAATCGCTCCAATGGCCAGTTCCTCCAAACCTCTACAGACCCCAACGCCCATTATTTTCCCGGCTCCTCCCAGTTTAGGAAGCCCCGAGGCAGCCAAACCTCCGGCACATTTGCCCGTCGTAAATGCCCAACGTCTCGCTGTTTTACCGATACCACCCGACTTGACTAAACCGACTGTTGCTTTAGCAGCTGTTGTAACCAAACTGCCAACAGCACCGCCGGTAGTCGTTACTGTTCCGTATACTGCTTTCGCGCCGGAACCAATAAACTGAGCCGTCCGGACACCGCAATACCCTGTAACCACAACTCCGCTGACTGCGACCGAACAAACTGCCGCGGTACAAACCGCTTTCAACCCTAGTGATCCGATTTGTTTAAGCATTTCAAACTGCTTCAAGGTTCTTCCTGATAAGTTATACATAAAATCATTACTGTATGATTTATATGAAAACTTACGTTTCCGACTCAACAAACCAACCACAGCCTCCGAAAATTCCCGCCCCCATTTTTCATAAACAAATTCGGGAACCAGAATAATCCGTTCATTTCCGGAAGAATAATGACTGCTGCCAACCACCTTGGCCGCATCTACAACCTGTCCGTCCACAGTAACGCAAAAACGTTTCATTCCGGCCATAACGGCTCGGCGTAAATCAGACGGTTCAGAAACCACCTCCAAAGCTTGTTCATAAGTCAAATCGATATAGCCGCACAAAAAAGAAAGTCGTGTTTTTTGAACCTTATAATAGCCATCATTGTCAACATACTGTGTAAACAAACAGGTATGCAGTTTATCATCTTGCGCCAAAACGGAATAATTTCCTTTGCGTAAATTTTCCGCATACCATTTAAATGCCTGTTGCAAATTGCCAACATTGCTAAGCTTGGAAATATTGCCTTTAACTTCAGCCTTATAAACTCTCTGCCGATTTAAATAATCGGCAAACGGCAGGTAAACATCGCAGTATTCATCCATTGCCATTATAATGCAGCTAACCTCATTGTCCGTCATAAAACGCCAGTTTTGAGGCTTAATTTCGGAATATTCCTTCATAAGATCACCTAAAAGCCCAGGATAAACAACCTCCAGCTGCTTTGCATCAATCGGTTGCAAGTCGCTCAAAAGCGGCTGTTCGCGAAAATCAACCAATCCAATCGGATCCGCCACGCGCATCACCCGGTCTCCGTTCATATAATACTCGATCTGACGGTCGGAATAAACCTTTGCCATCGGAAAACGCAAAGCTTTCTTCAAAACGCTGTCCAAGGCATAATCCTCAAGATCAAAAATGAGTTGATTCCCAAGTTTCAAACCCCAAACCCGTTCGCGCAAAAGCAGTCTTCGCGGCAAAGTAATATTTGCCGCATCATACAAATTATATGACCGAACCTCACAATCTTTGCTTATTTTTTGCAAAGCCAGCGGCAAAGACGACGTACAGCCGGATTTGACAATCATCTCACGGGCTTCCGCACCTCTCTTGCCATTTTGCTCATAATACCGATTGATAGAATTAACGAGCTGAATAAAGTCAAAAATAACGCTTGTTTGTTTCATAGAATAAAAAATTAAACATTAAACATCATAATACAAAAATACATTTCTATGTTAGCCTAATTGACAAAAATGTCAACTTTTCTTTTTTTCTGCCGCGACCCAAACTTTTTTCATCAAAGTCGACATCGCTAATTCCGAAAGCCGTTCCGGAGCAACAAATTTTCCGTCAGAACGCGCCTCTTCGGTCTTTCCGGCAAAAATCCGCAAAGTCAGCTTAAAATGCGTAAAGACATGAGTAACTTCACAGCCGCTGTCATAAACGTCTGCCGAACCGAAAGATATCTCATTTTCTCCCCAGGGAAATTCATAAAGCCCCGACAACAATCCCTTTTCTGTTCTTTTCCGAACAAATATCTCGCCTTTATGATTATAAAGAAGATACACAAATCCCTGTTTTGCCTTCTTCTCCGCTTTAAGGCGAACCGGTATGTCTTCCGGATTTCCGCTTCCTTTGGACTGACAATAATCCCGCCACGGACAAATCAGGCATTGCGGATTTTTCGGCGTACAAACCACCGCCCCCAAATCCATAATTGCCGAAGCATAATCCGCCGGATGTTCCTTGTCGGTCAGCGCCGTCGCCTTCTCCCGAATAAGCTCGCCAATTTCGGCAGCCGGTTCCGTCAGATGGTATAAACGGCAAATCACCCTGATAACGTTTCCGTCAATAACCGTTTCCGGCAAATCAAACGCCAAAGCCAAAAAACTGGCTGCCGTATAAGCACCGATTCCCTTCAGTTTCAGAACCTCTTCCCGGCTTTGGGGAAAAACGCCGCCAAAATCTTCAACAATCATTTTAGCCGTCGTTTGCAGCGAACGTGCCCGCGAATAATATCCCAACCCCTGCCAACTGTGATAAACCTCTTCCAGAGAAGCGGCGGCCAGAGCTTCAACCGTCGGAAAACGTTCCATAAACCGATAGAAATACGGAACAACCGCCTTTACGGTCGTCTGCTGCAGCATAAACTCCGAAACCAAAATAACATACGGATTGGGATGCGCGCCTCCCTTTACCCGCCAAGGCAGTTCCCGCCCATGTTGGGCATACCATTCAAGCAACAGCTTTGCCAAATCTTTTTCAGACATTTCTCAATCGCTTCATTAACCGAAAACACTTTTTTATTATCCTACTCAACCGGCTTCGTCAAAGATTTTCCACTCCTTATCCTCTTTTTGCCCCTTCAACCGGCCGATTTTCACATATAAGGTTATTCATGATGTAAGATCTTGACATAATTTATTTTTTTTCATATATTTTCGGTATAATCTTTTATTATCAACATTATGAATATAGTTATTTTGAGCGTAAAGAGCGTATCCGAAAGCCACAAATGGAGTATCACCGCTCAGGATTCAACCGGTGGAATTATGCATTTCGGATTAAACAAAGAGTACGGAACCCCCAAACCCGGTGACAAAATGACCCTGCATTACCAACATGGCCGCAATCGGGTAATCGGAATGGATCTAAACGGCACTCGTTTATATTGAAACCTTTGCCGAATCTGCTCTCAAACAAAAGCCTCCCGCAAAGGAGGCTTTTTTCATATCATTATTGGCAATAAGTAAAATATGTATAGCAGGAGATTGGAAAATGGATAGGCAAATTATTGAAATTTCAAATAATGGTTTTCTCTTATCATTATATCGGGGATTTCTTGTTATAGAAAATGAGAAGAAACAAAAACAAGAGATTCCTTTAGATAATATTTTATCTTTAATATTGTCGGCAGATAATGCTGTTATATCTAAAAATATAGTCAATGCTGTCATTGAACAGGGAGGAAATATTATATTCTGCGACAAAAAATATTTACCATCAACCATAGCTGTGCCATATACGGGGCATTGGCTGACGTCACATCGAATAAAGCAGCAAATAGATTGTTCCAGACCATTACAGAAAAATTTATGGAAAAGTATTGTCCAGCATAAAATATTAAATCAAGCCTCTGTCTTGGAATATTTTTTTCCTGATAACAAAAATATTGAAAGATTAAAAATTTTAGCCAAAGATACTCTAAGCGATGATGCTCGTAATAATGAAGGAATGGCTGCGGCTTTATATTTTAAATCATTGTTTGGTAAAAAATTTGTACGCAACAGGTTAAATCCCGATATAAATATTTTGCTTAATTATGCTTATACCATATTAAGAGCTATGGTAGCCAGGGCTGTTTCAGGCAATGGTTTATTGCCTTATTTGGGGTTAAAACATTGTGGAAAAACTAATTCGCTCCCCCTGGTTGATGATTTAATAGAACCATTCCGGGCAATAGCCGATAAACTAGTTTTTGATGAAGTAAATAAAATTGTTGATACTGATAATATTGAATTAAATACAGAAATAAAAAGAAATTTAGCAAAGCTTATTGTATTTCCTATGATTACAGGTAAAGGGGCGGTTACTTTAAATGAAGCAATATACGATTTTGTCAGTAGCTTAGTATCAAGTTTTGAATATAAAAAAGTATGGCTTAAATATCCTCAATATGACTTATCAAAATAAATTACACACGATGGTGTTGACCGTCTAATTAATCTCTGATAAGCTCGTTAAAGGCGTTAAAACATTTTGCCAGTCATTATAGTTGACCGTCTAATTAATCTCTGATACGCTGGTTATCGGCGAAAAAACTTATTATCTGCCGTTATAGTTGACCGTCTAATTAATCTCTGATACGCTTTATGCGTGCGACTTCCGGTGTTGATAATAGTTATAGTTGACCGTCTAATTAATCTCTGATAATAGATTGCGGAATCTTGTTGCTTTGCGCATTTCGGTTTTGGTACGAACAGGAATGTCAAATATACAGATTACCCACATCATCGACCATCCTGTCAGAATTTCAGGCCGTTGTCTTCGTGCCATTCCAAAGAACCTTATGTTTCTTTTTGATTTTACCGAATGGCGTCAATTCAACTTTACGTGTTTTATGAGAAGTATAATATGACAATCCTTTTTCAATACTGTTTACAAACATATACTCCAATGTTTTATCTTTTGGCGAAGTCACACGGGCATCGGCAATGTAGTCAATACAAAATTTTCCTTCACTAAACTTCTTTACTTTTGCCAAACATCTTTCTTTGTCGGTATATTGTTTCCATTCATTTGGTGTATCAAGCTCTAAAATATCTCCTTGTTGGATAGACCAGGTAATTTTTCCGCCCTCTTTTTTCCATTGGGGTTCAAAGTCTGCTTGATTGGTATCAAATCGCTTAATGACTTCCCAGCCGATTTTGCCGCCTTTAACGTAAAAGTCTACACAATGATTGTTCTGAGCTTCATAAGCGACACCATGTTTGGGAATATTTATCATAGATGAGCTGTTGGAATAGTATTTAAATTTATCGCCTTTCCATAGGCCTTTGTCCTGAATAATGCGGAACGCTTTTAACAAAATTCTTCCTTCGGTAATTTTGATTTCTTTTTTACCTTCGGCAACGCCTTGTTCGTTTTCGGCAATTAAAATTTGTTCTGCCGTATTCATATAGAGTTCAAAATCTTGTACTAGTTTATCCTGTTTAGCTTTATGTTCCGCAATATCCTCGTGCCATTCATTTTTAATCGTTTCGGGAATAAGCAGTTTCGTTAAATCTTTAGCAGATTTTACCACCTGTAAAATTTTGCGAGAATAAACAGTAATTAAAGAATTCGGGTCTTCAGGGTTTTGACACAAAACGGTTCTGCCTGTTTCTTTATGGAATTGTCCTGCTTTACTGTGATTAGGTTTGTGCGAAACTTTGACATCTTTAAGGCAGGAAATGACTTTTCTTCTAAAATCTGCCAAAGATTCAACAGAAGTTAACGGCAACGGATAATGAATTTTATTAATATCATTTTCTTCTGCCATTTTTTGAATCAATCCACGGTTTGCACAAGCAACCGTTATGGCGTCCATTGCGTGATGTCGGTGGTCAATGCGGGGTTTGGGTTGCCATTCTTTATTTTTTGCCTTATCAAAAAACTTCCATTTGCCATCAATATCAGGTTTGTTTATTCCATCTATAATTTCGCCTGTATTCTGCTCCAGCCAATAAGGAGAGCAATCAACATATCTTGGAATATCAAGCCCCATTAAATCATATTCCAGGCCATATAAATTCCAACGTTGACGTAATTTGGCTGTTTGTCCGCCTTTAACCGCCAAAATGCGATTTTGCATAACTTCGTCACAATCAGAGCAATCGACAACAGCCCGCAAATATCGCTGTGCCATTTTTGCAACATAGCGGGTATCTGTCAGATAACGGGTGCTTTCTTCTTTATCACCACTTTCTTCATATTTTTCACGAGCATCAGCTTCAAACCGCCAAGACTTGTCAGGGGTACGGGAACGGGCATTTTTTAGAATTTCTCTGATTTCTTCCGGCATTTTTGCTTCTTCAAAATATTCATAAGCATATCGGTCGCCTTTGTTTAAGTTGTCATTGCGATTAACTAAACAGAGGTTGTTATATGTATCTGTTCCGCCTTTGGCCTGGGGAATAATATGCTCAATTTCCATACCCGTAAATACAGAAGAAATATTTTGTGTCGGGTTATAGGCATCTTTCCAGCCTTGTTCTTTGGCTAATTTATACTTTAAAATATTTTTATTGTTTATGGCAATTTTATGTTCTTTTAAGTGGTTTTTAGCCTCTTCATTAAGTTTTTCATTTTGTTTTTGTCGGTTTTCAAACTCTTTTTTCTTCTTTGTTGACATACCGACATCACGACCAAGTTCAATATTGATATCATAAGGTTTGCCATAAATTTTGATGATTTCATTAACGACTAAGCGGATTTGATTGAGAATCATATGTACGGCAGGATTGGCGATTTTGCCCCATTTTATCTCATCAGGGTTAAGGCTTTGGTTGTTATTTATCATTAACGGCGGAAGCGGAGCCGTATCTGTTTGTAAAATTTCCCCATAATAAGGAAGTTGAAAACATTTTCCCTGATTTTGGCGGGCGATTTCTTCCTCTGCCATAAATCGTTTATCTGTTTCTGCTAATTTGTCGGTAATTTCACGATGCGTTAATACACTTTCTTTTAATTTTTCGAGAATAATTTTTGTGGCGCTTATACCTAACATTCCCCGCCCTTTGGGCAGTTTGGTTAGAAGGTTGCCGATTTCTTTTTCGTCATCAATTTTCAGAATTGGCTTAAGATACTCGATTAACGCATCTTCGTTGTATAAACGGGCATTTTTATCCTTTGACATTTTGGGTTCGGCCAAAAACTCAATAAAAGATGAAAGCTCATCTTCGTTCATATTTTGCAAATGTTCGTTATTTGCAAATTCGGGACGAGAATATAAATAGGCTTTAATTACTCTGTCATCAACCAAAGAAATTTTGTGTTGTGCCGACAAGTTGAGCAATTTTTTGATTGCTTGTTTACCCGCATTTTGGCCTTTTAGCAAAAGTTCATTAACGATAGAATCTCTTTCTTCCAAGGTTAATTTTCTTTTGCCCATATCGTTTAAAATGCGGATATTGTTGACTTCCTCATAAATACGACGCATTTCCGATAACGGGTGGGCTTTCAGCAGGCGGTCTTCTTCCCTGAAATAAATGCATTTACCTGTGGCATAAGGTGCTGCTGGACGTTCATAAAATAAAATATCGTAAATTTCTTTCTTCAAATTTTCTTTTTTCATTTGCGGATAAAATTCGGCTTGTTTATCCCAAATTTGATTGAACTCATCTTTAACAAGATAACGAGGGATGGCATAATCTACAATATTTTTTTCAATCGCATATTTTTTCTGACGAACGGTTTTATCGTTTCCTTTGCCAGAGATTATTTTATTATAAAAAAATTCGCCGATAGTTTTGGAATTTGTTTCTTTTAGGTGATGCAACATCATATCATAAGAAGACTTTTTAGCTTTTGACTTTTCACCCTCTTCTAAAATTTCCTCTTCCGTTTCTTCACTAGCCGAGACAAAACCTGCTCCACGGTGTTTAGCAATATGCAAAACAGCTCGTCTGACATAATAAGGACTTGCTAATTGTTCATTTAGGGCATCTGTTCTAATTTTATAAGGAGATTTGCTTTTTAGTTTATCGGTTCCTTCAGGATTTTCATCTGGCCATAAACCGTTTTCAAAAAGTTTTTTAGCTAAAAGCTCCAACCGCTTTTTTGTTCTGACCAAATTTTTGCGGGCTGTTCTTTTAAGTCTTCTTTCCTCAGCTCCTTCTGAAACTTCAAAAATACGGACGCCTGCATCAATAATATCTTTTGCATTACCTTCATTATCGAGTTCAATAATGGCACTTCCTATTGAACCAACACCCAAATCAAGACCCAGACGATATTTCATAGCTATCTCCCATATATGCAAATAATTTAATATAGGCTATAATATAAATATTGACATTTCAACCATAATATCGGCATAATAGAGACGTTATGTGAATGACGTAATTTTTTTCAGAGATTAATTAGACGGTCAACACATATATAATAAGGCTGAAAATGCCGTAAGATGAGGGAGCAATTCATTGCTCCCATTATTTTAATATATCATAAAACTTCAAGCTCCTATCAAAAATAGGAGCTTGTGAAGATTGTCTGGCTACGTAAGTTTCGCACTTAAAAAGTGCTCAACAACTACGCTGCGGTCAAAGAGTTTGCACGTTCGCTTCGGTTACTGTCGCTTCTCTTGCTCACGGCAAACTCTATCCACCATAACAAAAAGAGACCCGTTAGGGTCTCTTTTTGTTATGGTGCCCTGAAGTTGACGAATTGTTGAACTCAGTCAGGGCCAAGACCCTTGAAATTAATGCTGAAAATTATGGGTTAACTGGTACTAATTGTAAAGAGTAAAGTTAGTTAACTTTACCGATAGGGAAATTTTTTGCTAAAAAGTCATTCAAAAATTCCAAAATTTACCGATGAGGAAATTTATAAAATTTTTATTCCATTTTAGAAAATCACAAATATTTGGTATTTTCTAAAATGGAAATGATGAAAATTCCGACTAATTTAGCATTGAATGATAAAATAGTCGGATTTTGCAGCGTAATTGAACTCTTAAAAATCAAGACTATTCATATCTAATAAGAAATCTTTTAACCCTATAAAACCAATTCCATTATCATCGTGATAGGGTTTGATATTGTCTTTAACAATTATGATTTTCTTAAACGAATCGGCAATTTTAAGTAAAGGTCTTTCCTCTTGAATTTTCTTTTCTTCGGTAGGCATCATAAAGGCCGATTGAATGTAATATTTTTTACTTCCTTTGCTGGCAACAAAGTCAACTTCAACCTTTTTCTCGGTATATCCTGTCGCATTCTTTTCCAGAATTCCAATTTCGCCTACATCTACTTCATAACCTCTGATGTTCAATTCATTATAGATGATATTTTCCATAATGTGTGTTTCTTCCTGCTGGCGAAAGTTGAGTCTGGCATTTCGCAATCCAATATCTGTAAAATAGTATTTTGATGGTGTGCTGATATATTTTTTGCCTTTTATATCATATCGCAGAACTTTGTTGATAATGAACGAATCCTGCAAGTAGTCCAAATACTGTTTAATTGTTGGAAGAGAAATATCAATATGTTTCACACTATTAAAGGTGCTCGCCAATTTTTGAGGATTAGTCAAACAGCCAATTCCAGAAGCAATAACATTTATCAATTCTTCCAGTTCGTCATTGTTTTTTATTTTATTTCGTTCTTCAATATCTCTGATATAGGTTTCTCTGAATAAATCTTGTAAATATTTGGCTTTTTCTTCATCTGTTTTTTTTGATAATATTAAAGGCATTCCACCATATGTGTAATATTCTCGCCAAGCATCACTCCAATCTCCGCCGACGGCAGAGTAAAATTCAGCAAAGCTAAATGGATAAACTCTGATTTCATCTCCTCTGCCACGAAATTCTGTTACAACATCAGAAGAAAGGAATTTTGAATTACTTCCTGTTACATAAACATCTAAATTTTTAATATGCAGAAATCCATTTAAAACGTCTTCAAAACTATCCATCATTTGCACTTCATCAAGTAACAGATAATACATTTCATCATCTTTTATGCTGGATTTGACATACTTGTAGCAATTATCGGGGTTGCGATATTGCTTTTTCTCATAATCATCAAGAGCGATATGGATAATATGGTCTTTTTTTACACCTTCTGCCAACAGGTGTTTTCTGAATAATTCTGAAAGCAGATAAGATTTCCCACATCTTCTGATACCGCTGATAATTTTAATCAGCCCATTGTGTTTATGGGATATTAATTGGTTTAAATAATATTCTCTTTTGACTTCCATATTGCCCTCTCATTTTAGAAAATTACCAATGTTAGACATTTTCTAAAATAGAATATAGCATCAGAAGATGTAAAAATCAATTTCTATTTTAGATTTTTACCAATATTTGGTATTTTCTAAAATGGAATATTTATTTTGAACTATGTAGAATTGCCGAATATGTTACTTCTTTTACGGAGAAAAGGTAGTCTAATCTCCGCATATTCTGCGTAGTTTAATGCTTGATATTGTAATACGAATGCTTGTTAATATAGTATAATTAAGAGATTAAATGCAATTCTGTGTAAAATTTTAGCAAAGAATCGTGTTTAGTTTTCGTCTTAGTAGATTTACAAAGTTTTTTATTAAAATTTTAATCTTTTATGCCTAATTCTTTGCGGATATGGGCTTGAAATTTTAGTATTTTCTTATTGTTCTTATCGTGAGCTTTATAAAAATCTTTCCGACATTGTGTAGGACTTTTAAATAAATCTCCGAAGAAATCATAAAACAAATCCATTGTTTTCTTATTTCTCCAGATACATTCAACTTGAATTGTGTTAAATAAATCTTTGGTTTGTTTTGACATCCAATTATCTTTTCCAATACGAATATCTTTTTCAAAACGCATTAAAAAATCATACATTTTAGCATATAAGTCTTCTCTCTTTCTTTTCAGATACAGCTCATCATCTCGCTTCTGCTTTTGTATTTCTTGTTCTGCCATAAACTTAAATTGCTTTGCCATCGTTAAATAAGTAGCAAAGCCACCTACCGCAGCACCTACAATACCTGATAATGATGCAACTAAAATTTGACACCAATCCATTATGCAGTTACCTCATCTTTAATTTCATTATTATTTGCTTGATACACTTTTTCAAATACGTCTTTATAAGTATTTTTTATATTTTCATTTTCCATCCACATATCAACAAAACATTTTTCATTTTCTTCTGATGAGGATATATAGGGCATAATTACTTTATTATTTTCTATTAGCCATTGTTCATCTTTTATTTTAATAATAAAATCTACAAATACTTCATATTTTTTGTTGGTTGATTTGTTTAGCCACTTCAATATTTGAGAAGAAAATGCGTGTAAAAACTTTACCTCTGTCAGGGCTTCATTTTTTATATAGTCGTTGAGTGTTTCATTAATAATTTGGTTGGAAATACTTAATTTTGAAATTGCATTTATATATGTTTCATCTAATTTAAAGAAATCGGCATAATTATTTGCAATTAAATTTGGTAAATATTTTACTAAAGCATCTTTGAAATCTTTTTCATAAAATCCAATTAGGATGGCTGTTTTGAATGTTTCAGAAATATCATTTATTTCTGATTTCCAATCATCTATTTTTTTGAGAAAATCGTTAAAATTATTTGTAATTTTTTCGTTTGGAATTAGTAAAGATAAATCGCTCATTAACATTTCATTATCTTTGCTAAATTCTAACCTTTTTACACTAGGGATGATATCTTTTGTTTTATTAAGTTTTCGTAAAATGTTATAAGCATTTATATTAGGACTAATCTCGCAATATCTATCAAAAAATACTTTAACATCAGTTCCTGACAAATCAAAATTTACGAGATTTTCCTGAGTCATTAATTCAATTATTTGTTTTATGCCTTGCTGGCAACATTTTAAATCAAGTAAAACATTAATATTTCCTTTATTTAAATCTAAAAAGTCCTTAATAAACTCTTTTAGGCAAATAGTATCCTTAAATATTGTTGTTTCCTGAGATGAAAGATGTGGGTAGCCTTTAAATTCATCAAATGTTGGAGAAATTGTGGAATAAATTGCTAGAGCCAAAGAAAACTCTTCTTTATTACTAGTATATTTATTATACAAGTAGTTAAGATATGTATTACTTTTAATAAAATCACTGACATATTCTTTATAACCATTTTTTACAGCCAATGCAATTAACTGTAAATATCTGTATTCATTTAAGTTTGCTTTTATTTTATCAAATATAAAATCTTGTAAAACATCCCAAGCTATATATGCATTATTTTCTTTTTGAACGAAATACTTACAATGAGCAAATAAATCATCGCCTATCAAATTAGAAAAATTATTTTCATTTGAAACATTTGGATGCAAAATACCCAAATTATATTTGTCTAAATCTTGCTCCTCTAATAAAGGAATTATTTTTATATAAAGTTGCTCTGGAATACTACTATCAATGATATGCCTCAAGTCATTAGAGGTAAATTTACTTTGCTCTACTATTGCCTTTAACGTTCCTAACCATTCTCTAGCTTTTTCTCCTCGGAATAGTGCTGAATTTTCGCGTATTCTAAATAATGCCTTTATTAGAGCTTCGTAATCTTGAAAATCATTTAATTTGTTTAATGCTGTTTTCATTTTGTTATTTGCATTAGGAGGCAAATCTATTATATCGTTAATTTTTGCAAATTTTTCAAATGTGCATTCCAGAAGATATTTTAACATATTTTCGTTATGATTGTTTTCGTTAATTTTTATTAAGTTATCAGCCGTATTGATTAAAACATTTATTGTTTCAAATTGTTTTGATGGTAAAATACTAGACAACAATCTCCAGGTCCATTCTTGTCTAGTATTTTCTTCATTTGCCCCAAAATAATCTTTTGTTATTTCTGCATATATTTCATCTCTCTTAGTTATCATCAAAGCTTCTTCAGAGGTACTCATAAAAAATAAAGCTGCTAACTCAAGATTTGACATATTGTTTGTTAGATTATTATCTTCGGGAAGTAATTTATTTAATTTTCCCTCATTTATCTTTTTACTAATATTATTATAGTGAATGACAAAAGCGAGTTTAGTTTTCAAGGAAATTTTTTGAAATTTTTCTATTTTTTCAATCGATACAACTTCATTAATTATTTTGATAATTTTCCGAGGTGTTGCTAGACCTTTATATGAAGATGCATAAAACTCATTTTTTTCATAATTACGAGTGTCAAAAATACTTACAAATTCGCTAATCTCTTGTAAAGAAAATTTTCGACCGAAGGCTATTTCTAATTTGCTTTTCCATAAATCATCAGCACGAAGAATACTTTGTGGTGGTACTCTGTATATAATATCAAATGTTTTCTGAATAAAGGAGTTCGCTTTTATGGCTAATTCTTCTTCATCCATATTATTAGCATAATCTTTAAATATACTAGATGCTTGCTCTTCATCTATTGGAACAATTACAAATACAGAATGTTCTTTTAATATCATTCCTTTTAATGATGCCCATATTGATTTTGCATCTTCAGAACTAATTCTATCAATATTATCTATGACGATTACAATATTTTTTTCACTATTGACGTCGATTATTTTTTTTACTATTTTACTGTAAAGCGTACAAAATTCTATATAACTTGGTTCAGGTGTCTTATTTATAGTAATAAGACTTTCTGTATGGGGTTTAATACCAGATAAAATATAAAATTCCATATCAGATTTAAACAATTTGAATATAAAATCTTTCAAATTAAAAATGGACCATATTATTAGAGGCGATACAATTAAAAAACTATAATCTATAGTTGAGAATTTTAAGCCGACAACAATTGAGATAAAAATTAGAAATATAAATTTCCACTTGTCTATAGATTTCCATTTACCTTCATTTTTGAACCACTTGATGATACTTTGCCGTTTTTCTAAAAAATAATTGGTGATAAGAGCAAATAATCCTACAAAGAAAACCCAATATGTCGAATTAAAGATGCTAATTTTACCATTTGTCCAAATAGGAGAAAAATTATAAAGTATTTTAGCGGATTTTTCCCCTGATAACAAATCAAAAGCCAGTGGATAAAAGAAAATAGAAATTGCAAGTAGTGCATTCGGAAAGTTCAGTAATGAATATTCTTGATTTTGTTGAATTTCTTTTAGATGTTTTAATTCAGCTAAATCTTGTTTAAAAGTTTTTAATTGTTTGGCATCCTTTGAACATTCTTCATATTTTGCAATTAATTTTTCAAGAAAACCTAATTTGAATGGAAATTTTTCATTTTCCCACGCATCATATTCTATAAAATTACATTCATTTTTATTATTATCCTTTATTATTTTTTTAACACCTGCGATAATAGATGATTTACCACTGCCCCAACCACCTAAAATACCAATGATTTTACCTGTTTTACAATTTCTAGAAATTTCTGTTACTATTGATTGAGAAACTTCCGATGTTGTTAATTCAATTGGTTCATCATTTAAGTAATCACAAGTCATTGTTATTCTATCCGTTAAATTATTTAGAATGCAATTAAGTTTAGGTTATATATTTATAAGAATCAAGTAAATTACCATATTTTACGATGTTTTTCCATTTTAGTGTCTGTAATCTGTTTAGAAAATTTTTCCTTATTATAAAATCTATCTATACCCTATTTTTACATTTGTAAAAGTGTAAAATCTAAATCATTTTTCTTGACAGTTTTACATATGTAAAGTATGTTCTTAAATATAAATTTTACATATTTAGGATTAAGTGATGATTTTTAACTATATTAGAGTTTCTACGATTGAACAAAATACCGAACGACAGTTAAGGGATGTTGTTTGTGATAGGGTATATGAAGAGAAAGTTAGTGGGAAAGATACTAATCGACCTCAATTGCAAGCGATGTTATCAAATATTCGAGCAGGCGATATTATCAATATTCACGAAATGAGCCGCTTGGCTCGTAATACTCGTGATTTGTTAAATATTGTAGAGGAAATTACCACCAAAGGAGCAACAATTGTTTTTCATAAAGAAAATTTGACATTCAAAGGCAATGAAAAGCAAGACCCTTACCAAAAAATGATGATGACAATGTTAGGGGCTGTGGCAGAGCTGGAACGCTCTATTTTATTGGAACGCCAGCGTGAAGGTATTGCTGTTGCCAAATCCAAAGGCAAATACAAAGGTGGAAAAAATAAACTTACCGATGAACAAGTGGCTGAATTAAACACTCTCCACAAGCAAGGAATGCCTATCGCACGCATTGCCAAGCAATTTAAAATAACTCGTCCAACTGTTTATAGTTATTTGAAAAATTAAAGGAGATGCTGATTTCCTTGTTAAATTGATAGCGTAAGAATAGATTGTGTGCATTTTTATGTTAGTTTAAATTTAGTATTAGTTATTCGAAATTTTCGAATAACTGGATTAATTTAATCTATTCTCAGCTTGAACTATCTGAAAATATCTTTTAATTCCCTTTCAATAGCCAATCCGTAAGGCTTATGATTTTGATACCATCTTCAATTGTCCCTGTTTGTAAAATATCCGCTGTCAGAATAACCTTCAGATAGCTTCATCGGCTATAACAAAACAGTGTATTGTTATATAAAATCTTCTATTAGTTAGCTTAAAAGAGGAACAAGTTGGTTAAATTCACTTTTCAGGGTTATTAGACTTAGGAAGAAGTAAATATTAAGAAAATAACAACATAATGATAACAACTATTATGAGAAGATAGGGTCTGAAACCAAAGATATTACCGAAGAAATCCCTTTTGAAATACCTGAAAACTGGGAATGGGCGAGAATAAATACAATATGCCAAATAAATCCACGCAATGCAGTTAATGATGATGTTGAAGCTTCTTTTATTCCAATGAATATGATACAAGATGGTTTCCGAAATAAGCACACGTTCATAGTAAAGAAATGGAAAGAAATAAAAAGTGGCTTTACGCATTTTATGAATAATGACATAGGAATAGCAAAGATTACTCCTTGTTTTGAGAATAGAAAATCTGTTATTTTTACCAATTTAACTAATAATGTTGGTTCAGGAACGACTGAATTGCATATATTAAGACCATATTCAGAAATACTATCTAAATACATTCTACTTTTATGTAAAACAGAATATTTTATCAGCAACGGTGTTAAAAACTTTACAGGAACGGCAGGACAACAAAGAATTAACTCTCAATTTGTTAAAGGATTTTTATGCCCACTTCCACCTTTATTGGAGCAAGAGAGGATAGTAAGCGAGATAGAGAAGATATTTGCCGAAATAGAAGTTGTAAAGGCCAACCAAGATGAATTAAGCAAATTAAGAGAAGGGTTAAAGAACAAGATATTAGATTTAGCTATTCAAGGCAAGTTGGTAGAACAAGACCCGAATGATGAACCAGCATCTGTGCTGTTAGAAAAGATTAAAGCCGAAAAGGCAGAGCTTGTAAAACAAGGGAAAATAAAGAAAGACAAGCAAGAAAGCTAC
>ULUO01080944.1_pt1 | contig 30849 bp, 26 predicted proteins | sample 1958611 | NCBI WGS metagenome assembly ULUO01 (sample SAMEA4835762, study PRJEB28245) | human gut metagenome | biome: gut microbiome; material: fecal sample | place: Denmark | collected 2008
GTCGGCCACACCTGCCGCAACCATATTCTTAGCGATGTAACGTGCAGCGTATGCCGCCGAACGGTCAACCTTCGACGAATCCTTGCCCGAGAAGGCTCCGCCGCCGTGTGCGCCACGGCCGCCGTACGAGTCGACGATGATCTTGCGGCCCGTGACGCCGGTATCCCCGTGGGGGCCTCCGATAACGAACTTGCCCGTGGGATTGACATGAAGAATATAGTCATCGCCAATCAGCTCGGCCAAGCAGTCGTGCGCACGCTCCAGACGCGCCTTCACGCGCGGGATGAGGATCGTACGCACATCCTCACGGATGCGCTCCTGCATCATGCGCTCGGCCTGCTTCTCGGTCACACCGTCGCCGGCCTTGATGAACTCGTCATGCTGTGTCGACACGACGATCGTATGTACACGCACGGGCTTGTGCGTTACGCTGTCATACTCCATCGTCACCTGACTCTTGGCATCGGGACGCAGATAGGGCATCGTCGTTCCCTCGCGGCGTATTACGGCCAGCTCCTTGAGTATTACGTGCGAGAGGATCAGCGTAGCGGGCATGTACTCGCGCGTCTCGTTGCAGGCGTAACCGAACATTATACCCTGATCGCCCGCGCCCTGCTCGTCGGCATCGTCACGCACAACACCCTGATTGATATCGGGCGACTGCTCGTGGATTGCCGAGAGTATGCCGCACGAAGCGGCGTCGAACTGATACTCGCTGCGATTGTAACCTATGCGGTCGATGACGCGGCGCACGACACTCTGTATGTCGACATACGCCTCCGAACGCACCTCGCCCGCCACCACTACAAGACCCGTGGTGCAGAGCGTCTCGCACGCCACCTTCGACTGGGGGTCGTGACGCAGAAATTCATCGAGGATAGCATCCGAAATCTGATCCGACACCTTGTCGGGGTGCCCTTCCGAGACCGATTCCGAAGTAAACAGATAATTAGCCATACAATTAAACGTTTATAAAAGTTAAACCGTTAAACGTATGGAAGACGAGACTGTCGTTGAAAACAACATTGCTGGTTTAGCATTTTTATAGTGGTTGCAAGCAGTCCAAATCCTTCCACATCGAATGTCGCCGCAAAAATAACACTTTTTTCTCAAAAAACGTATTCCGGCAATAATTATTGCACCCAAAGCCGCATCACATCACAAAACGTCACAAAAACGTCACCATACGCGGACACATGCCTGTACGTTAGGTAGGCAATGTTGTTCGATTCATTCACTGCGCCGCGCAAAAGGTAAAAACAGACACTTTGCGAGACTTTCAGGAAAAACCTTCCTCGTCGAGTTTTACCAATTTTGCCGGTGTAACCCGATCACGACAAACCGGAGAGACCGATATGAAGATAATTATAAATCCATCCTACACCTCATACCCGGACATAGAGGCTTTCGCACGATCGTTGGCGGGCCACGGCGGCTTCGACAGCGGCGGCACGACACTGCACGACGGACGCAACACCGTAAAAGTATTCGACACGACGGCCGGACGCCTCGCCGTAAAACGATACGGACATCTGACGATGCTCAACCGCATTGTCTACGGCACGCTTCGCCGAAGCAAGGCCGAGAGGGCCTATCTTCACGCCTTCCGCCTGCGGAAGCTCGGCATAGACACACCCGAAGCCATAGCCTTTGTCGAGACGCGCCGCCACGGCGCGCTGCATGAGAGTTATTTTGTGTCGCGCTGTTCGGACTTGCGGCCCATGCGCCCCGTAACGGAGCAATTCGCCCAAACGCGACAGGGTGCTGATATCCTCGATGCTCTTGCATCCTTCCTGCTGCGCATGCACAACAACGGCATACTCCACAACGACCTTAACATAAGCAACATTCTGTATGGCGATGACACGGGCGGCCAATACAGGTTTCAGGTTATAGACACCAACCGCATGACGTTCAACCGCACATTGTCGATGCGGCAGCGGCTCGACAACCTGCGGCGGCTGTCATGCCCCACACCGGCCTATCTTTACATACTCGAGCAATACGCCCGCCGCAGGAATGCCGACACGGAGTCCGTACAACTCGAGGGCGCCATAATGCGCCTCGTGTTCGATATGCGCCAGCGGCTGAAACAGGGAATAAAGTCTGCACTGAACCGCTTCCGCATGAACACCCTGTTCCGGAAGGTGCCGTAGCGGGAAGGCGCAAAGCGGCATCTTACGCAGACACGTAAGGCCTGCGGCACTTACGCCTGACGCTTGCGGCGCATGTTGTCATATACGTCCTTCACGAGAGCGGCCGCCGTGGCGATGTCGATGCTTCCCGTATTGATCATAAGGTTGTAGTGATGGGGCTCGCCCCACTTCATACCCGTATAGTACTCGTAGTGCGCTATACGGTTGCGGTTCACACGCTTGATATCGGCCTCGGCCTGCCCGCGCGGAATACCATACTCCTCGACGCAGCGTTCTATCGCACTCTCAGGATCCGAATAGCAGAATATCCTGATAACATTCGGGCGATCCTTAAGCACAAAATCGGCACATCTGCCCACGATGATGCATGAACCCTTCTCCGACAGCTCCTGCACGATACGGCTCTCTGCTACGAACAGCACGTCGTCGGGCGAGAGGCTGTGCTCGGTCGAGCGTTCGTTGTTCATGGCGAAGATGCACTTGAGCCAGAACGACGGTATAGACTGCTCGTTCTCGACAATATAACGCTCGTCCATGCCGCTCTTCTGCGCTGCCATGCCTATAAACTCCTTGTCGTAGAGCTTCAGATTAAGTTCTCGCGACAGCGCCTCTCCCAAAAGATGGCCGCCGCTGCCGAACTCGCGGGCGATGGTGATGATGATGCCGTCGGTATTGGCCGCAACAGTTGCCGTCGGCTGCTTCTCACCACGGCCGATCCAGTTGTCAAAACATTTGTACCACGGGCTTATGAAATGTACAATCGGCCCCACGAGCAGCGCCGCCACGACCGTGCCCTCACGCACACCTTGTATTCCCGACAAGAAGACTATCGACAGCAGGCACGCCAACACGACCAGCGTTATGTCGAATCCCAGTTTCACATATCCGAAATCCTTGCGCAGACGCCGCGAGATGGCCTTGACGAAGTATTCGCCCGACATCATGGCTATATCGGCCTTAACCTCGAAGGCTATGCCCACCGAAAGGATCACGCACCCTATCAGCAACACTCCGATACGGCTCATGTATGCCACGGGGTCGAGCCACGAGAGCGCATTCATCGACACGTCGATAAAGGTTCCAAAGCATAGCGAGATGGGTATCTGCAACAGATACATGCGCAGATCCGACTTCAGATCCCGGCGTGACATGAAAAACAACTCCAACACCACGAACAATAAATTCACGATAATTGTCCACTGTCCCATTGTCAGCGGAGTGAACATGCTCGCCACGTATGTCACGCTTGTTATGGGCGAGGTTCCCAGCAGTGCCTTTGTGATGAATGCGATGCCGAAAGCGTTTACGAAGATCGACACGACAAACATCAAATAACGTCTTACAGTAAATTTTCCCATACGATATAAATTTCGGGTGCAAAGATCCTCGTTTTTCCGTTTCGGCGGTAATAAAAGAGTGACCGAAATTAGTCGAAAACGAAACCAATATGTAACTTTGCGGACAAAACAACACATACGATGCAGAAATCGACCTTCGAGGCCATACTCGCCGCACAGAGGAGCTCAAAAGAGATATACTGCCACACCATAACCGCCGCAGATATCGACAACGGCGCGGCGGAATTGGCCAACGGCTTCTTCATAATATTGGTCACAAACGGAACGACGGCCATCTCCGACACATACGACTTCGAGGCCGGCGCACGCGACCTTATGCTCCTCACGCCGAGCATGCGTGCCGCATTCACCGACATCGACGACACGCTCTCGATGATATGTCTGGGCATCGACCCCGACTACTTCGACTCGCTGCGTGACGGTCAGGCAATGTACGCACAGCTCTCGCGCTTCATCCGCGAGTGCGGATATCCCCTGCTGCACACCTCGCCCGAAGAGTTCGACTGCCTGCGGCGCACGCTGGAGCTGTTCCTCTCGGCCTCGGGAAATCTCGACTTCGGCCGTAATGCCGTCACCGACCGTCTGTGCGGGTTTCTCCTGCTGCAGGCGGCCGAGCTGCTCTCACGCAGCAACGTAGCGCGCGGCCCACTATGCATGAAGCGCTCCGACCTGCTCTTCCGCCACTTCAAGAAACTCCTCGTCGAGAACTACCGCCGACACCACCGCATAGAGTTCTATGCCGACGCGCTCCACATATCGACCACATATCTGGCCCGCACGGTCAAGCGGCTTACCGGCCACACCGTACGCTTCCACATCGCCGAGCTGCTGTGTGCCGACGCCCGACGACTGCTCGACTCCACCGACATGGAGGTCAAACAGATTGCCGACCTGCTGGGGTTCTCGGACCAGTCGGTATTCGGCAAGTTCTTCACCAAGATGACGGGCCTATCACCCGTAAAATACCGCATGCGGAGCCGTTGACGGCAAAATATTCCGCATATATGCACCCGCTTGCCCATGCGGCTGTTGCATTACGCCACACGAATATTTGTAGCATATCGCCCACGACAGCGGGCTATCAAACCGCACTAACCAAAACTACCATACCATGAAACACTTTATCCTGCTGCTTGCGGCCGTTGCATGCACCGTCAGCTGCACATCCAAGGAGCCCTTCACCATAGGCAAGGGCGTAAACATCAGCCACTGGCTGTCACAGAGCGACGCGCGCGGCGACGCCCGTCGCAACTACTTCACACGCGACGACGTGAAGGCCATCGCCGATATGGGATTCGACCACATACGTATCCCCATCGACGAGGAGCAGATGTTCGACGAGAAACTCAACCCCGATGCCGAGGCATTCGGTCTGCTGAAAAATGCGCTCGACTGGTGTGACGAGTTCGGACTGCGCGCCGTGGTCGACCTGCACATACTGCGCTCGCACCACTTCAACGCCGACAAGAAACCCCTCTTCACCGACCCTGCGGCGCAGGAGGCATTCTGCGAATGCTGGCGCAAGATATCGGACCATCTGAAAAAATATCCCGACTCGATGGTTGCATACGAACTGATGAACGAACCCGTGGCGGATGATCCCGCACAATGGAACGACGTGGTGAACAAGTGTCTGTCGGCCGTACGCGAGAAGGAGCCGCACCGCACCGTCGTAATAGGCTCGAACCGCTGGCAGTCGTTCGACATGGTAGAGCGGCTCGAAGTGCCCGCCGACGACGAAAACATAATCCTCAGTTTCCACTTCTACAATCCGTTCATGTTTACGCACTATCACGCCTCGTGGACCGACATGAGGGACATCCCGTGCGAAGTACACTATCCCGGCAGCCTTATATCGAAAGAGGATTACGACGCCATGAGCGACGAGATGAAGGGCCGCTACGGATACGGTGCCGGCCAAAGCGGATATAACGACCGCGCGACACTCGAGAAACAGATAGCGCGTGCCGCCGACGCCGCAGCGAAGATGGGCCGCCGCATATATCTCGGCGAGTTCGGTACGCTCGCAACCACAGCCGAGGCCGATCGCGTCGCGTGGTTCGAAGATGTGGTGTCGTTATGCAACGAGCGCGGTATAGCATACGCCGCTTGGGATTACAAGAGCCGTGACTTCGGTGTTGCCCCCGACGGCAAACCGCGCCAGAAGATAGTAGAGATACTCACGCGTAAATGATAGAGAATCGCATCTAAAAAACATTGTCAAACATAAGCTTGCAATATTCAATTAAACATCTGCCGCAGATACATGGATATGGCCCCGATTAGGAAGATCGGGGCCATATCCGTTTCTATATAAAGAAGTATTTTATATGATTTTAGCTATACATTGACAATCATTGTATTGTCACAATCATTCGGCTGCTACATCACACTGCTCTGCCGCGACCGTCTCAGACGTATCCGTTGTCTCGGCGACACTGCGCCCCGAGGCGTTGAAACGCTCGATCTTGCCGATGAGGTTCTTGAAATAGCTTTTCGAGACGGGGATCGGCTTTATGTCGCTGTTGTCCAGAACGACATACCGAGCCTTACCCTTCTTGCGGATGTTGTTTATCTTCATCACGTTGACCATATAGGAACGATGGCACCGCACCATACTCGTCTCGGCCAGATTCTCCTCGATGGCCTTGGTACGGCAGCGCAGCATGTAGGACATAAGCTTGCCGTGGTTCATGTAGAAGATCTTGACGTAGTTGTCCTGCGACTCCATGTAATAGAGCGAATCGGCACTGATGGTGAGTTTCAACGTGCCGTTATAGTCGTAGAGGTTTATCAACGAGGGGTATGTCACCGTCGTCGGCTCCCCGCCGAGCGACATCTCGTACTGCAGCATCTGCAGCTCCTCGGTCTTGGCCCGGTATGCCGCGTAGAGCGTCTGTATTGTATAAGGTATGGCCATGATCATCAGCACGCACCACACGGCCTTGAGCAGGATCATCCATACGGGCTGCTCGAAGGGGGCGATGAAGACCGAAGTAAAGAGCGTGTAAAAGAGCGATATGGCGACAACCTCGGCCAGTAGCCACGCAATATATTTGGCGAATGTGAACCGCACGCGGTTCTGCACACGATAGAGCAGACGTTTGCTTGCCGACATTATCAACAGCGCCCCGACATAGAATACAGCCGTCAGGAGCAGATGCCGCATGTCGGTGAGACTGAACCAGACGGTATACGAGAAAGGCGTGTATACGGCCATGAACACGAACGAGAAAGTAAGCACGAATACCACCGACCCGAACAGATATTGTTTGTCGAGTAGAAACTTTGGAATTTCCCTGCTTTTATCTATTTTTGCCATGAATTTTTCACAGTTTGGATTGAGCAAAGATCGTAAAATATCCTCAAAGTGCATAACTTTTACCACAGATAATGCCTCGTTCGTCACATAATATCGTTTTTGGCGGCCCGCAGGTGGTAATTTATAAGGTTTTGAATATTTTTGCATCGGCGTGATTTACGGTATGATTTGCCGTCGCCTGACGCCGAACGAAGTATTTATTATAAAATAAAGTTTGAGTAAATGAAAATTATCGGAACGGGCAGGGCCAACCCTGCCAAGATCGTTACCAACGCAATGCTCGAAGAATTTCTCGACACGAGCGACGAATGGATCAGAGAGCGCACGGGCATGACCGAGCGCCACGTCATCTCAAATGAAAAACTCGAAGATCTGGCTGCCGAGGCTGCACGCAAAGCCATCGAGGATGCCGGAATCACCCCTGAAGACATAGATTATATAATCTGCTCGAATGTCGTCAACGAATACATCACTCCCGGTCTGAGCTGCATCATTCAGGGCGCCATCGGAGCCAAGTGTGCATGTGTCGACGTTAATGCCGCCTGCTCGGGATTCATCTACGCCCTCGACATGGCCGACGACCGCATCAAGAGCGGAAAGGCCAAGACCATACTGGTAGTCGCTGCGGAGGAGCCCACGCGCATGGTCGACTGGAAGGACCGCAGCATCTGCGTGCTGTTCGGCGACGGCGCCGGCGCTGCCGTTGTGACCGAGGGCGACGCTATGCTCTGCTCGCGTCTTACTACCGTAAGCAAGACCGAGTGCCTGCACTACGTTCGCACGCTCGAGCCCACACCTTATATTACCAAGCAGGAGGAGTCGAAGCCTATGTTCATGAACGGCCGTGAGGTCTTCAAGACGGCCGTACTCTCGTCGTCGCGCGACATCCGCACGCTGCTCGACAAGGCGGGTCTCCAGCCCGGGGATATCAAGTATTACATACTCCATCAGGCCAATATGCGCATCATCGAGTCTATCTGCGGACAGCTCAAGCTCGACATGTCGCACTTCCCCACCAACGTGGCACACTACGGCAACACCTCGTCGGCAAGTGTCGCCATACTGCTCGACGAACTCAACCGCGACGGTAAGCTCCACAAGGGCGACAAGCTGCTGCTCAGCGCCTTCGGCGCAGGATTCACTACGGGCGCATGTATTATCGAATGGACAAAATAAAACCAACAGGCATGGAAAACAATAATAGAAGAGTAGTCATCACCGGTTTGGGCGTAATCTCGCCCGTCGGCAACAACATAGCCGACTTCTGGAACAATCTGACGGCAGGATACTGCGGTATAGATTTCATCAAGGGTTTCGACGAGTATGATCTGCCCGTCAAGGTCGCAGGTCAGGTCAAGGACTTCGACCCCGCAGCCAACGGTCTGGATGCGGCCAATGTACGCCGCAGCGACATCTACTGCCAGTATGCCATGGCAGCAGCCTATCAGGCCATGATGGACAGCGGTCTGGTCAGCGGCGAGAATATCGCACCTGAGCGTCTGGGTACATATATCGGTTCGGGTATCGGCGGTCTCCAGACTTTCGTCAACGAGACCAAGAAGCTCCTCGAGGAGGGCGTACACCGCATCTCTCCCCTGTTCATCCCCATGATGATCTCGAACATCGCCGCAGGTAACGTGGCCATCAAGTTCAAGGCTCAGGGCGTATGTCTTCCCGTTGTTACGGCCTGCTCGACGGGTACCCACTCTGCCGGCGAGGCCTATCGTGCCATCAAGTACGGCTATGCCGACGCCATCATCACCGGCGGATCGGAGGCTTCGGTACACCCGCTGGCCATCGGCGGCTTCGCAAACAGCAAGGCCCTGTCGCGTTCGGAGGATCCGAAGAAGGCTTCGATTCCCTTCAACATCCACCGCAACGGCTTCGTAATGGCCGAGGGTGCAGGTGTTCTGGTGTTCGAGTCGCTGGAGAACGCACAGAAGCGCGGCGCCAAGATCTATGCCGAGGTATGCGGCTACGGCAATACGTGCGACGCCTACCACTACACGGCTCCCCATCCGGAGGGCATCCCCGCATCGCGTGCCATGAAGCAGGCTCTCTCTGAGGCCGGGTTCGACCCCGAGAAGGATACGCTCTACATCAATGCACACGGTACCAGCACGCCGCTTAACGACAAGACCGAGACGGCTGCCATCAAGCTCGCACTGGGCGACGAGACGGCACACAAGGCCATCATCAGCTCGACCAAGTCGATGACGGGACACATGCTCGGAGCTACGGGTGCCGTTGAGCTTATCGCCTCGACGCTGGCTCTGGTGAACGGCATCGTTCCTCCGACCATCGGACTTACGGATCCCGACCCCGAGTGCGATCTGGACTACACGCCCAACACCGCACGCAAGGCCGATCTTACGATCGCCATGTCGAACACGCTCGGCTTCGGCGGCCACAACGCTACCGTTGCCCTGCGCAAGTGGTAATCGCGCAATACTGACGTAAAAACACAAAAAACAGATAATACAATGAAACTTCTGGAAGGAAAGGTGGCTCTGGTAACGGGAGCCGCACGCGGCATCGGCAAGGCCATTGCTCTGCGTTTCGCCGAGCAGGGTGCCGACGTAGCGTTCACCGATCTGGTGATCAACGAGGCTGCCGAGCAGACCGTAGCCGAGTTGCAGGCCTATGGCGTCAAGGCCAAGGGATATGCATCGAATGCGGCATCGTTCGAGGAGTCGCACGCGGTAGTAAAGCAGATCATCGAGGACTTCGGCCGCATAGACATTCTGGTAAACAATGCAGGTATCACCAAGGATGGCCTCATGATGCGCATGTCGGAGGCTCAGTGGGATGCCGTCATCAACGTCAACCTCAAGTCGGCATTCAACTTCATCCATGCCGTCGTGCCTATCATGGCACGTCAGCGCGGCGGTTCGATCATCAACATGTCGTCGGTGGTCGGTGTATCGGGAAATGCCGGACAGTGCAACTACTCGGCTTCGAAGGCCGGTATGATCGGTCTCGCAAAGTCGATAGCCAAGGAGATGGGTCCGCGCGGCATCCGTGCCAACTGCATCGCCCCGGGATTCATCATCACCGATATGACCAACCAGCTCTCGCAGGAGGTGCGTGACGCATGGATCGCACAGATTCCGTTGCGCCGCGGCGGTACGCCCGAGGATGTGGCCAACGTGGCCCTCTTCCTCGCCAGCGACCTCTCGTCGTATGTGAGCGGTCAGGTGATCCACTGCTGCGGAGCCATGAACTGCTAAAGGCATCGGCTTGCATAACAAACACACGGAAAAGGTCGGCATGAAGCCGGCCTTTTTTGCGTTCGGCGCTGTTGCGCGTCTCGCAAAAAATAGCTAATTTAGCCCACTGAACAAACGTTGTAACAATCAAACATTATCATACGATGAATCAGAGAGATGTAATTATCGCCTGCGACTTCAGCAGCGCCGCCGCGACGTTCGATTTCCTCGACCACTTCACCGGCCGCAAACCTTTCGTCAAGATCGGAATGGAGTTATATTATGCCGAGGGGCCCTCTATCGTGCGCGAGATCAAGGCACGCGGCCACAAGATCTTCCTCGACCTGAAACTCCACGACATACCCAATACGGTCAAGAAGGCGATGGCGGTACTCTCACGTCTGGATGTTGACATGTGCAACCTGCACGCTGCGGGCACCATCGACATGATGCGTGCTGCACTGGAGGGGCTCACGCGTCCCGACGGCACCCGTCCGCTGCTCATAGCCGTTACGCAGCTCACATCGACGAGCGAGGAGCGCATGCGCCGCGAGCTGCTCATCGACGCCTCGATCAACGATACCATCGTCCACTACGCCCAGAATGCCAAACAGGCAGGTCTCGACGGTGTGGTATGCTCTCCGCTGGAGGCAGGCATGGTAAAGGATGCATGCGGCAAGGATTTCATCACCGTAACGCCGGGCGTACGTTTTGCCGACGGCGAAGTAGGAGATCAGGTACGTGTGACCACACCGGCGCGCGCCCGTGAGATCGGAACGGACTACATCGTGGTCGGACGCCCCATAACCCAAGCTGCAGATCCCGTTGCCGCATACGAGCGTTGCGTCAGGGAGTTCATCGGCGAATAAAACACGTAACTTAAAACACATGCCGGTATGAAACCGATTAAGTTGTTCTATTTGAAGAATTGCCCCTTCTGCAAGAAGGCGCTCTCATATATCGACTCTCTCAAGGCCGAGCATCCCGAGTTTGCGGCCATACCTATCGAGATGATCGAGGAGTCGGAGCAGCCAGCTCTGGCCGACAAGTTCGACTATTACTATGTGCCGACCTTCTATGTCGGAGACGAGAAGGTACACGAGGGCGGCATCTACCCCGAAGAGGTCGAGGCCGTACTGCGCAAGGCGCTCGAATAGTCTGCGGACGGAAAATCACTCTGTAACGGGAATACAGCGTACAAAACGAAACGAATACTGATACACAAAACGAATACTTATTTTATGGAAAAGACCATTGCCAAAGACCTGCTCTCGATAGGGGCCGTATTTCTGCGTCCCGAGCAGCCGTTCACGTGGGCCAGCGGTATCAAAAGCCCCATATATTGCGACAACCGTCTGACGCTCACGGCGCCGCGCGTACGCGATGCCGTCGAGAAGGGGCTTGCCGAGTTGGTAAAGCGCTACTATCCGCAATGTGAGGTGCTGATGGGTACGAGCACCGCAGGCATAGCCCATGCCGCCATCACCGCCACGATACTCGATCTGCCCATGGGATACGTACGCAGCGGAGCGAAGGATCATGGTCGCGCCAACCAGATCGAGGGTCGCCTCGAGAAGGGCGAGAAGGTAGTCGTTGTCGAGGATCTAATCTCGACGGCCGGCAGCTGTGTAGAGGTAGTCAACGTATTGCGTGAGGCCGGAGCCGAGGTGTTGGGCATAGTCAGCATATTCACCTACGGCATGAAGAAGGGGCTCGACCGTCTGGCCGAGGCTCACGTCGAGAACCACTCGCTCTCGAATCTCGACGCTCTGGTCGAGGTTGCGGCCGAGGAGGGTTACATCAAGCCCGAGGCGTGCAAGCGTATACTCGCATTCCGTGATAATCCGTCGGATGAAAGTTGGATCAACAAATAATATCGCCATATCATGAGACACCTGATAGATACTACGGACATATCGGTCGCCGAAGTCGACCAGATACTCGAAACGGCACTCGACATCATCGCCAACCGCAAGAAATACAGCGAGGCGTGCAAGGGCAAGAAGCTCGCCACGTTATTCTACGAGCCGAGTACGCGTACGCGCCTTAGTTTCACGTCGGCCATGATGGAGCTGGGCGGCAACGTACTCGGATTCTCGGATGCGGCCTCGTCGTCGGTAAGCAAGGGAGAGACCGTTGCCGACACGGTGCGTGTCATCGGATGCTTCGCCGATATCATCGCCATGCGCCACAGCAAGGAGGGTGCGCCGCTCGTAGCGTCGCACTACGCCAACGTGCCCATCATCAACGCCGGCGACGGCAGCCACGCCCACCCCACGCAGACGCTCACCGACCTGCTCACGATACGCCGCGAGAAGGGACGTCTGAATAACCTTACGATAGGTTTCTGCGGTGACCTGAAGTTCGGCCGTACGGTACACTCGTTGATCAAGGCCCTGTCACGCTATACCGGCATCAACGTCATACTGATCGCCCCTGAAGAGCTCCGCCTTCCGTCATACATCCGCCGCGAGGTGTGCGACAAGAACCACGTACCGACACGCGAGGTCGAGACAATGGAGGAGGTCATGAGCGAACTCGACATACTCTACATGACACGTGTACAGAAGGAGCGTTTCCTCGACGAGGAGGAGTTCGAGCGACTGAAGGACAGCTTCATACTCAACCCCGAACGTCTGCGCACCGCCAAGAAGGATATGATAATCCTCCACCCGCTGCCGCGTGTGAACGAGATCACGCGTGCCGTCGACAACGATCCCCGTGCCGCCTACTTCCGTCAGGTGGAGAACGGCAAGTTCGTACGTATGGCACTCATATATACGTTGCTCAAGTGGGCCGAAGAGGAGCGTCCCACCACGCCCACGCCGCGTCTGGACCACTCGCTCGTAAACAACGACCTGCGCTGCTCGAACCGTCAGTGCATATCGAACAGCGAGGATGTGGATCACCTCTTCCGCAAAACCGAGGACGGCGATCTGCGCTGCGTATATTGTGAGACTCGTGTAAAGTAACCCCCAAGCCGTATGGTAAAGATAGGAACCCCGTTTACGCCTTCGGGTAAAAAGGCCCTGTTATGCGGGGCGGGAGAGTTGGGCAAAGAGGTAGCCATCGAACTGCAACGCTACGGCGTTGAGGTCGTCGCACTCGACAAATATCCCAATGCCCCCGCCATGCAGGTGGCGCATCGCTCTTACGTTCTGCCCATGACCGACGGAGAGCGTCTGCGTCAAGTTATCGAGGCGGAGAAGCCCGACTACATCATCCCCGAGATCGAGGCCATAGCCACCCCCACGCTCGTCGATCTGGAAAAGGAGGGCTATAATGTCATACCCACGGCACGCGCCGCACTGCTTACGATGAACCGTCAGGGCATACGTACGCTTGCTGCCGAGCAGTTGGGGCTGCCAACATCACCCTACCGTTTCGCTGCAACACGCGAGGAGTTCGAAGAGGCGTTACGTCAGATAGGCGTTCCGTGCGTTGTCAAACCCATCATGAGTTCGTCGGGACACGGTCAGAGTGTCGTGCGCTCGATGGATGAGGCTGACAAGGCTTGGAAATATGCTCAGGAGGGAGGCCGCGCAGGCGGCGGCAGCGTCATAGTCGAAGGCTTCGTCAAGTTCGACTATGAAATAACGCTGCTCACGGTACGCCACAGCGGCGGCACCTCGTTCCTTGAACCCATAGGACACCATCAGGTCGACGGCGACTACCGCGAGTCGTGGCAGCCTCAGCCCATGAGCGAGGCCACCTTGGCTCAGGCCCGCGACATCGCACGCAAGATAACCGACGCTCTGGGCGGCTACGGTATATTCGGTGTGGAGCTGTTCGTGGCGGGAGACAAGGTTCTCTTCAGCGAGGTATCGCCGCGCCCGCACGATACGGGTATGGTGACGATGATATCGCAGGATCTGTCGGAGTTTGCGCTCCACGCCCGCGCCATCCTCGGCCTGCCCATACCGTCAATACGCTTCTACGGCCCGAGCGCCTCGAAAGCCATCGTCGTCGAGGGTGACAGCGACGAGGTGGTCATGGGCAACCTCGACGCCGTACTCTCCGAGCCGGACGTACAGATACGCCTCTTCGGCAAGCCAGAAGTAAAGGGTCACCGACGTATGGGCGTAATACTCGCCCGTGCGGAGAGTGTGGAGGCGGCATTGGCCAAGGCCGAGAGAGCCTATTCGAAACTCGAAATAGAGGTAAAGCCGCGACGCAAATGACAGCAAAGCCCGAAATAATCCTTCGCCGCGCCACCATTGACGACTCCGAGGCCATAGCCCGCGCCGTAACGATGGCCTTTGGCGAGGATATGACACGACGTCTGTGCGGCGACCGCGGCGTGGAGATCTTCGAGCGCATAGTACGCATGGACAACACGCAATACAGCTACCGCAACACAATCGTATGTACTGTGAACGGAGTGGTTGCGGGTGCAATATGCGGTTATGACGGTGCGCGCCTGCACGAGTTGCGGCAACCGGCACTCGACATTCTGCGCGAGGAGTGCGGCACCGTTATCCAAGTTACGGACGAGACGGGCCCGGGAGAGTTCTATCTCGACTCTATCGGTGTCATGCCCGAGATGCGCGGCCACGGCATCGGCGCACGGCTTCTGGAGCGCATGCGTGACGAAGCCTTCGATGCGGGATACCGACGTGTAGGACTGCTCGTAGACCTCATCAACCCCAAGGCTGAACGGCTCTATGAACGGTTGGGATTCCGCCGCGTAGGCGAAGTCTCATTCTTAGGCCACAAGATGCACCACATGCAGTGCATAAGGCCCGAGTAATACGGTCTCAACAAACTAAACCGATAACGGAAGATCTTATGAAATATATGGTCTTCCGTTTTGTTTTGCTACATGTCGCAGCTTCATCTGCGGCCGACATGAAAATAATTGTTATCTTTACACATATCGGGCAAAGCATTTGCACTTCCCGACACAACAAACACTTCATACGATGCATACGATACTCGGAGCAAACGGACAGATAGCCACAGAAATAGCACGCGAACTGCACCGCCGCGACATCAGCGACATACGCCTCGTGAGCCGCACACCGCACCGCGTCGCCCCCACAGACACCGTCGTGGCGGCCGACCTCACACACGCCGACATGACCGACAAAGCCGTCAAGGGCAGCCATACGGTATATTTTGCGGCAGGATTGCCACTTGATACGGAGCTGTGGGAAGCGTCATTTCCCGTGATGATGCGCAACGTAATTACGGCATGCGAACGACATAACGCCCGTCTGGTATTCTTCGACAACACATACATGTATCCGCAGGACGGTACGCACCTGATAGAGACGACCCCCTTCCGTCCCGTCGGACCCAAAGGCGCCGTACGCGCACGTATGGCGGAGATGCTCTTGGAGGAGATCGCTCACGGCCGCATCGAGGCGATGATATGCCGCTCGGCCGAATTTTACGGGCCCGAGAATACGCAGAGCATAACCAACTCTCTCATTTTCCGCCGCATGGAGCAACACCGCGAGGCCTCGGTATATCTCAGCGACTCGACACTGCGTACGCTTATGTGGACACCCGATGCGGGCCGCGCCGTCGTGACGCTCGCCACGGCGGATGACGCATACGGCACAACATGGCATCTGCCTTGCGACGACAACCGCCCGACATACCGAGAGTTTATCGTGGCGGCGGAGCAGGCGGCCGACAGTCACATACCCTACCGCGTGTTGCAGATGGAGGAACTGGAACGGATGATGGAGGTCAATCCCCGTGTACGCGAGATCGAAGAGTTGCTGCCGCGCTACGGCACCGACTGCATATTCGACTCATCGAAATTCAAGCGCCGATTTCCCGACTTCCGCGTCACGACATACACCGAAGGTATACGCCACATAGTGGACGAAATAGTAAAACCATAACCGCACAACCGCCATGCCGCATATCATCATGGAGACACCGAGGCTGAAGTTGCGTCGAATGACTTTTTCCGACATTCACTCCTTATCGTGCATCTTGTGCGACGAGAGAGTCATGTATGCATACAACGGAGCCTTCGACGAAAACGAGACCGCCGAATGGATGCAGAAACAGCTCAGGCGATACGAAGAGTTCGGATTCGGCCTGTGGGCCGTAATAAAGAAGGGTACCGACGAAATGATCGGCCAATGCGGCATTACCATGCAACAGTACAAGGATGCATCCGTCCCCGAAATAGGATATTTGTTCGCTTACAAGCATTGGCATAACGGATATGCGACAGAAGCCGCAGCAGCATGCCGCGAATACGGATTCGGGACTTTACATTTCGATTCACTCTACTCCATCATCCGCGACACGAACATCATGTCGCAGAAGGTGGCCATCCGCAACGGAATGGTACTGGTGGACACTATTGTCAAGCACTACCGCGGAGTCGATATGCCTCATCTGGTATATCGTGTGGATAAAATCAAAACGCCATCCAGATAACATGAAGAAAACCGCAATCACTATCTTTGCCGCTCTCTTCGCAACGGCAATCATGGCGCAGGACATAGACCTTCCCTCGCCCCGCCGTACGGGCGGCATGCCCCTTATGGAGGCACTTGCCCGCCGCCACTCGTCACGCGAATTCGACGGCCGCGCCCTGCCGCGGCAAACCCTCTCCGACCTGCTGTGGGCGGCATGGGGATACAACCGTGCGGACAAACGCACCGCCCCCTCGTCGCGCGACAAGCAGGAGATAGAGTTATATGTGGCCATGAAAGATGGACTCTACCGCTACGATGCCGCCGGGCATCGTCTGTGCCTTGTCTCGGAAAAGGATCTGCGACCGCTTACGGGCACGCAACCCTTCGTAGCCGACGCCCCGATAAACATAATATACGTATGCCGCAAACAGCTCATCACGGGCAAGACACCCGACGAACTCATAGCCGCCACGTATGCCAATACGGGATTCATTGCACAGAACGTCTATCTCTTCTGTGCCTCCGAATCGCTCGCGACAGTCGTAAGGGCCATGGTCGACCGCGACAAACTCGCCGCAGCGATGGCGTTGCCCGACGACAGCATGATAACATTGGTACAGACGGTCGGCTACCCTGCGGCCAAATAACCGCATCAATACCCCTAAACGAAAAAAGACGGATGACTTTCGCCATCCGTCTTTACTTTGTCTATACGACCGCAATATACTACTGATGCTTTATGCGGCGCAGGAAACACTCGATAGTGTTCTCCATCAGGCAGCATATCGTCATCGGGCCGACACCTCCGGGAACGGGCGTTATGACCGAAGCCTTGGGTTCGATGGCCGCAAAGTCGACATCGCCGCACAGCTTTCCCGTCTCGGGATCACGGTTGACACCGACGTCTATGACGACGGCACCCTCCTTCACCATATAGGCCTTGACGAACTTGGGACGTCCGATGGCCACCACCAGAATATCGGCCCGGCGTGTCACCTCACCGAGGTTCTTCGTACGGCTGTGGGCGATAGTAACGGTAGCATTCTCGTCGAGCAGCAACTTCGACACAGGCAGGCCGACGATATTGCTGCGTCCGATGACAACGGCCTCGCGGCCCGAGATCTCGACACCGGCGCTCTTCAACATCTTGATGATACCCTTCGGCGTACAGGGCAGCGTACAAGGCTGCTTCTGCCACAAGGCCGCCACATTCAGAGGGTGGAATCCGTCCACATCCTTCGACTTGTCGATTGCGGCGATAATCTTGTCCTCGTCGATATGTTTGGGCAGGGGCAGCTGCACAAGTATTCCGTCTACCCCATCATCGGCATTCAGTTCGGCGATCATACCCAGCAACTCATCTTCCGTAATGGTATCGGGGCGGCGTATCGTGGTATTGCGAATACCGACCTCGGCCGAAGCCTTCGCCTTGCCCTTGACGTAAGAGACACTGCCCGGATCCTCTCCCACGAGGATGACTACAAGGTGCGGCACACGTCCATACTCGGCGGGGAACGTCGCCACGCGCTCCGCCATCTCGGCCTTGAGCTTGGCCGACAACTCTTTTCCGCTTATAATCATAGATTCTTGTTTTTACAGTTATACATCATCTGCACGTTTCACACCAGCGGCAACAACCGCCATGCAAACCATCATCTGAGTGCCGACAATTACTTCCCCGTAAGGGCCCAATGGCCTATATCGCTGCGATGGAAGAGGTTATCGCACTCTATGCGCTCGACGTCACGCAACGCCGCCTCGCGCGCCTCGGGAATAGTGGCCCCACGGCCTACGACAAACAGCACACGTCCGCCTGCCGTCACGATCTTGCCATCCTCGGCCTTCGTTCCCATGTGATATACCTTGCCTTCGACCTTGTCAAGACCTTTTATCTCGTAACCCTTCTCATACGATGCGGGGTAGCCCTTCGAGGCGAGCACTATGCCCAGAGCGGCAAAATCGTGCCACTCCAACTCGGCATCGCCGCCCTCGGCCACGGCACGGAATATCTCGACGATATCACTCTTCAGACGCGGCAGCACGACCTCCGTCTCGGGGTCGCCGAAGCGTGCATTGAACTCTATGACCTTGACGCCCTGCTCGGTCTTCATAAGTCCGCCGTAGAGCACACCCTCGAAAGGACAGCCTTCGGCAACCATGGCCGCAGCCGTCGGTTTCATTATATGTTCCAGAGCGTATGCTTCGTCCTCGGCCGTGATGAACGGCAGAGGCGAATATGCGCCCATACCTCCCGTATTGGGACCCTTGTCGCCGTCGTATGCACGTTTGTGATCCTGCGCCAGCACCATAGGCCATACCTTCTTTCCCGAGACGAAACACATGAACGAAAACTCGGGACCCGAGAGGAACTCCTCCACGACGACCCTGCCGCGCCCGAACTTGTTGTCGAGAAGCATGTCGCGCAACGCCTCATCAGCCTGCTCCTGCGTCTCGGCTATGACCACACCCTTACCGGCAGCCAGACCGTCATATTTGAGCACCGTAGGCAGCGACCCCGCCTTGACGTATGCCGAAGCCTCGGCATAGTTGTCAAACGTATGGAACGCCGCCGTCGGGATGTTGTACTTGCGCATGAGCTCCTTAGCAAAGTCCTTGCTGCTCTCGATACGCGTAGCGCTCTTCGTCGGCCCGAATACGGATAATCCCGCTGCGCGGAACACATCCGTCACACCCGCAGCCAATGCCGCCTCGGGGCCCACGACCGTAAGGTCTATACCCTTCTCCACGGCAAAGTCGCGCAGACGCTCGACATCGGTATCCTTTATGGCGACACACTCCGCCTGAAGGGCAATACCGGCGTTCCCGGGCGCACAATATATCTTCTCTACCTGCGGCGAACGAGACAGGGCATCCACGATGGCATGCTCGCGGCCGCCGCCTCCTATGACCAGAACCTTCATCACCATTAATGTTTGAAGTGGCGCTCGCCAGTGAATACCATCGTTATACCGTTCTCGTTGGCCTTCTTGATCGAATCCTCGTCACGGATGCTGCCGCCGGGCTGTACGATAGCCGTAACGCCATACTCGGCAGCCATGGCAACCGTATCATCGAAGGGGAAGAAACCGTCAGATGCCAGTACCAGATCCTTGTCGAAACCTGCCGCCTTGGCCTCCTTGAGTGCGATCTCGGCCGAACCCACACGGTTCATCTGTCCGGCACCCACACCCAGCGTGCGGCCGTCCTTAACCACTACGATGGCATTCGACTTTACATGCTTGACGATTCTCCAACCGAAATTCATATCGGCCAACTGCTCGGCCGTAGGCTTCACGTCGGTGACACACTTGTCGGCCACAACCTCTGCCGTCTGTCGATCCAGCTCCTGTACCAACAGGCCGCCCGTAACGCTCACATACTGCTTGAGTTTGCGATCGTCGCGGTTCATGTCCACCTGCAGCAGACGCAGGTTCTTCTTCGTGGTCAGCACCTCCAGAGCGCCCTCCGAGAACGACGGCGCCATGATTATCTCCAAGAATATGGGCTTCATCAACTCGGCAGCCTCGCGCGTAAGCTCACGGTTCACGGCAACGATACCACCGAAGATGCTCACCTTGTCGGCCTCGTATGCTTTAGTCCATGCATCCTTGACATCCGTGCCAACGGCTGCACCGCACGGGTTCATGTGCTTCAGGCCTACGCAGAACGGTTCGTCAAACTCGCGTACGATGCAGAGCGCCGCGTTGGCATCCTGAATATTGTTGTACGATAGCTCCTTGCCGTTAAGCTGCTTGGCCGTAGCCAGCGAATAGGCCCCGGCATCCGAGCTGCGGTAGAATTTGGCCTGCTGGTGGGGGTTCTCACCGTAGCGCAGCGACTGCACCAGATCGAAATCGAGGAACAACTTTTCGTTCAAACCGGCCTTCTCGCGCAGATACGACGCAATGCACGAATCATAGAGAGCCGTATGGGTAAACGCCTTGGCCGAGAGTTTCAAACGCGTCTCGACGTCAGTATTGCCCGAAGCCTCGATCTGACCGATCACCGTCTCATAATCGGCAGGATCGCATACGACCGTCACATCCCTGTAATTCTTGGCCGCGCTGCGCAGCATCGACGGACCGCCGATATCTATATTCTCGATGGCATCCTCCATCGTCACATCGGGTTTGGCTATGGTCTGACGGAAGGGATAGAGGTTGACGCAGACCATGTCTATGAACTCGATGCCGTTCTCCTTCAACGCCTGAAGGTGGCTCGGGTTGTCACGGCGCGCCAACAGACCGCCATGCACCTTCGGATGGAGCGTCTTCACACGGCCGTCACATATCTCGGGGAACCCCGTGACGTCGCTTATGTTTATCACCTCCACGCCCTTCTCGCGCAAAAGTTTCATCGTACCGCCCGTGGCGATAATCTCCCAGCCGGCAGAGCGCAGACGTTGTGCGAACTCCACAACACCGCTCTTGTCGCTGACACTGATCAAAGCTCTCATATCAAAATATTTTAAATTATTTCAGCAATTTATTTATCGTATCTATATACAGGTCATGCTCCACGGCATGTATCGCCGCCGTAAGCTCGTCAATGTCGTTCCCCTCGTACGGCACGGCACGCTGCGCTATGATGCGGCCGCCATCGAGAGTCTCGTCGACATAATGTATCGTGGCACCGAAAACCTTGACACCGAACTCCAGAGCCTGTTCTATGGCGTGCGCGCCCTTGAACGATGGCAGCAGCGACGGATGAAGGTTGATGATACGGCCGCGATAAGCCTCCAGAAGCGTCGGCCCCACAATGCGCATATACCCCGCAAGGCATATCAACTCGACACCAGCAACGCGGCAGCGCGCGACGATCTCACTCTCAAACCCGGCCTTCGAGGCATAATCCTTGGGCGAGAATACGAAACTATCGACACCCATCTGCCGGGCGACCTCGCACACGCGTGCCCCCGGCTTGTCGCAAACCATAAGTACGACCTCGGCGTCGATACGCCCTTCGGCCGCAGCCTTGGCTATGGCCTCGAAATTGGATCCGTAACCGCTCGCAAAGACCGCTATCTTGTGTTTCCCTGCCATCGGCCGTTACTTTACGGTTACACCCTCACCGGCAACGATGCGACCGATAACCGATGCACGCTCTCCGTGTGAGGCGAGGATATCGATTGCCTTCTGAGCCTCGGCAGCGTCCAGAGCGATCACCATGCCGATACCCATGTTGAATATGTTGAACATCTCGCGGTGTGCGATCTTGCCGTACTTCTCCAAGAAACGGAATACGGGCAGGATCTCCCACGTTCCCTCGTCGATCTCGATACCCTGACCATCGTTCACGATGCGCGGGATGTTCTCATCGAATCCGCCGCCCGTGATGTGGCTGATACCGTGCACGTCGCAGTTGCGGATAACGTCCAGCACCTGCTTCACATAGATGCGCGTGGGCGTAAGCAGCACCTCGCCCAGAGGCTTGTCGCCGAGGTCGGCATGCGGAGCGTGCAGGTCGAAACCGTTATCCTCGACGATCTTGCGCACGAGGCTGAAACCGTTCGAGTGTACACCCGTCGAGGCTATGCCGACAAGCACGTCTCCGACCTTGACCTTCGAGCCATCGATCAGACGCTCGCGCTCGACTACACCACACGTAAAGCCCGCGATATCGTACTCGCCGTCGCCGTACATACCCGGCATCTCGGCCGTCTCGCCGCCAACCAACGCACAGCCTGCCTGACGGCATCCGTCGGCAACACCCGCAACGATGGCCTCGATCTTGGCCGGTTCGTTATGCCCGACGGCCACATAGTCGAGGAACAACAGAGGCTCGGCACCCTGTGCCAATACGTCGTTCACGCACATGGCCACGGCATCGATACCGATCGTATCGTGCTTGTCCATCGCAAAGGCGATCTTGAGTTTGGTGCCGACACCGTCGGTACCGCTTACCAGAATCGGCTCCCTGACATTTAGCGACGCCAGATCGAACATGCCGCCGAAGGCGCCTATGTTGCCCATGACACCCGGGCGCGAGGTAGAAGCGACATGCGACTTTATTCTGCGCACCACTTCGTATCCGGCTTCGAGATTCACGCCGGCCTTTTCATAACTTTCAGCCATAATCTTATCTTGTTTTTGCATTAAAACTTTCCATCCTTGTTGGCCTCCTCCAGCGTCGAATACAACGCCGTAGGATACTTGCCATTGAAGCAGGCAAGGCACATGTCGTTACGCGAACGCGCCGCCTCGAACAATGCCCCCTCCGAGATGAAGGCCAGCGAATCGGCACCGATCACACGGCGAACCTCCTCGACGCTCTTGTGGGCACACAGCAACTCGTCGTAGGTCGATATGTCGACACCGTAGAAACACGGATGTGTGATCGGAGGGCTCGCTATACGCACATGCACCTCCGTTGCTCCGGCCTCGTGCAACATGTCGACTATGCGTTTCGACGTCGTGCCGCGCACGATCGAGTCGTCGATCAGCGCCACACGTTTGCCCCGCACGATGCTCTTTACGGCCGACAACTTCATCTTGACTCCCTTTTCACGCAGCGCCTGCGAAGGCTGTATGAACGTTCGGCCGACATATTTGTTCTTTATGAGGCCCATCTCGTAAGGCAGGCCGCCCTCCTCGCTGTATCCCATCGCCGCGCTCAGACTCGAGTCGGGAACACCGACAACGATATCGGCATCGGCCGGTGCCTCGCGCCACAACAGCCGTCCCGTCTCCTTGCGGAAGGCATGTACGTTACACCCCTCGATGTCACTGTCGGGACGTGAGAAGTAGATATACTCCATGGCGCACATCTTGCGACGCTTGTACTGCGAATAGTCGTTGCTGCGCAGACCGTGGTGATCCAGCGAAACGATCTCACCCGGCTCGACGTCGCGCACGAACTCGGCACCTATCGTATCGAAGGCACACGTTTCGCTGCTGACAACCCAACCGCCATTCAGACGCCCCAGCGACAGCGGACGCAATCCATATTTGTCGCGGCAGGCATATATGCGGCGCGGCGTCATGATAAGGAACGCGAATGCACCCTCGATCATGTTCAACGCCTCGATTATGGCATCGATACGCTGTGCCTCGTGGTTGTTTTTCTTTATCAGGTGAGCCAATATCTCGCTGTCGGATGTCGAATGGAAGAGACTTCCGTTGGCCTCGAGATAGCGTCTCAGCTGCTCCGAATTGACTATGTTGCCATTGTGTGCCAGAGCGAAGTTACCCGTATAGTGTCGGAACGTAAAGGGCTGTACGTTGTCCAGACCCCCGCCTCCGGCCGTCGAGTAACGGACGTGGCCTATGGCCACCGTTCCGGGCAGATGTTCGAGCTTCTCCTTCGAGAAGACCTCCGTCACCAGACCCAGACCCTTCTCGCGATGCATCGTCTCACCGTCGAAGGTGACTATACCGCACCCCTCCTGACCGCGGTGCTGAAGACTGTGCAGCGCATAATAGGTTATGGAAGCGGCGTCGGGCACATTGAAGGCGCCGAAAACACCGCACTCCTCATGTAACGAGTCGAATATTTGTTGTCTGTCCATCATTGTCGAAATCATAACAAACTATATCCAATAATATAAGGCCGACGTACCACGTTCCGCATCTGCATTCGACACCCGCATCATTACGCACGGGATGCCGACGCCGCCAGCCGTTAATCTTTTGCGCCAGTACACCGACTTCTATTGCGCAATCGGATCTGAACCTTTTTACGCGCCGCGCTCTCTTTTAGTGTTTAGTGCCGATCACATAAACAGCCATTTCGTCGCCGCAAATCATCGTCCATCACACATGCGTCACGTGCGTCACACCCTCTTATCAGCCCTTTGCTTCATCGAGGCTCTTAAGACGTGAATATATCTCCTCGTATGCCTCGATCACATGGCCCATATCGCGACGGAAACGATCCTTGTCGAGTTTCTCCCCCGTACGGGTATCCCACAGACGGCATGTGTCGGGTGAGATCTCGTCGGCAAGGATGATACGTCCGTCCTTCGTACGGCCGAACTCGATCTTGAAATCCACCAACGTAATGCCGACCTTGTCAAAGAGTTTCTGCAGCGCCGCGTTGATTTTGGCCGCAAGGTCATACATCACATGCAGCTCGTCATACGTGGCAAGACCCAACGCCACGGCGTGGTGGTCGTTGATAAGCGGGTCCCCCAGCTCGTCCTGCTTGTAGCATATATCATATATGACGTTCGAGGGCTTTGTCCCCTCCTTCAATCCGAGACGCTTGGCCATCGATCCCGCAACAACATTGCGCACGATGACCTCCAGAGGTATCACATCGACCCGCCGGCACAACTGGTCGCGGTCGTTCAACGTCTCGATGTAGTGGCTCTCGATACCAGCCTCTCGCAGATATTTGAATATGATGCCCGATATTTTATTGTTCAGTACACCTTTGTTTACGATAGTCGCCTTCTTGACATTGTTGAAAGCCGTTGCAGCATCCTTATATCGGATGATGATCTTGTCCTCGTCATCCGTCAGGTAGAGTTGCTTGACTTTGCCATCGTGAAACATCTCAAGCTGCTTCATTTGTCAGTTTATTTATTCGATATTTACCTTATCATAAAATCCACCAATATCGGCAAATGATCCGACGGGCGGTGGAACCGCGTCGCCTCGTCGCGTACGGGATGGCGCGTGTAGTCATCCTCGACGACATGTGCATCTACTATATCATCGTACAGATCCTGCGTACAGTAGACGAAGTCGATACGTGACTTGCCGTATGTCGTGGTGTGGAACTCTCCCTCATAACGGTCGCCTATAATATCAATATATGGCGTATTGTGCAGGATGTAGTCATGCACCATAAGACGCGTGTCGTTATCATCGTATCCGTAGAACCAGTTGTCCTTAGGCGAACGCGAGTTGAAGTCACCCATCATCATCCAATAACCGCGCTCCGACTCCGGCGCCGCAAGTATCGTGTGACCGCACACATACTTCATCTCCATGAGACGGTAACGGTCGCCGCCGTGTTCGGCCTTGCTCGCATCACGATCCGCGGCACGGTAGGCATAGGCCTGCGGCCACGTGTGCAGCGTGACGATATTTATCTTGCGGCCGCCGCACTCGATACGCGCATGACACGCACCGTGCGACACCACGCTGTCGGGCTCCTCACCGATGATGTCGAGCACCTTCTCGATAGGATACTTCGACGTGATCACCTGCGGATAGTTGTCCCGGTGTCCGCTCTTTGTCCAGTACGGGTGTCCGTACCGGGCTGCCAACTCTCCCCAATTATCCGGCAGATAACGATCCTCCGCAGCGCGGGCCTTGTTCGTGCCGTCCTCGTATATGGTCTGAGCCTCACACCAGACACACACATCGGGATCGTAACGCTTGACCCACTCCACAAAGTTATCGTAGTTGTTGCCCTGATCGGCCCACATGCCGTTCTGTATATTCCAATACAATACACGCAGAGGCGTCTCCTTGCTGCAGCCGCCGCACAACACGACGACTGCCGTCATGACAGCCGCGGCCGCCACAAACAACATCCGACGAAATATTCCGATCAAGACTCCGCGTTTCATATCACTTGCCCTTGAAATAGTTTACCGCATTGGCGAATATCTCCTGCACCTTGTTGCCGGCGATATTCTTGAACAGGCCATCTTCATAACGCTCCGTGTGGCCCATCTTTCCGAGGATATGGCCGTCGCGGCTGATGATACCCTCGATGCCGAAGCTCGAGCCGTTGGGGTTGTACGGCGCACGCAGCGTCGCATTGCCGTCGGGATCGACATACTGGAATGCAACCTGCCCGTTGCGGAAGAGCTCCTCGGCCATCTCGTCGCTTACGACGAACTTGCCTTCGCCGTGGCTGACGGCTATCGAGTGCAGCTCGCCCACCTCGAACGACGAGAGCCACGGAGAGTTGACCGTAGCCACACGCGTCGTGACGATCTGTGACACGTGACGGTTAATGTCGTTGCGGAACAGCGTGGGAGACTCCTTGCCGACACATCCCAGACGTCCGTATGGCAGCAGACCCGACTTGACCAGAGCCTGAAATCCGTTGCATATACCGAGGATAAGTCCGCCGCGATCCAGCAGTGCATGTATCGCATCCGTAATCTTACGGTTGTTCAGCACGTTGGCAATGAACTTACCGCTGCCGTCGGGTTCGTCGCCCGCCGAGAAACCGCCGCTCAGAACGAATATATGGCACCCGTCGATCATACGCTTCATCGTCTCGATCGAAACGAATATGTCGTCGGCCGTAAGGTCGCAGAATACACTCGTCGCCACGTGCGCACCGGCTCGTTCAAAGGCCTTGGCCGTGTCGTAGTCGCAGTTCGTCCCCGAGAATACGGGTATATATACCTTGACCTCATCCACGGGTTTGCCCTCATATTTCACCTCGCGGCGCTCGGGCATGCTTGCACGCGTCGTTCCGCCCTCGATACCGCGGTCGGGATATACCGAGCAGAACTTGCGCGAGTTGACCTTCTGCAACTCGTCCACCGCAAAACGCTCGCCGTTGAACACTACCTCGGCTGCAGCCGTCGTCGTACCGATCTTCTCCGCCGCGGGGTAATCGAGTTCGCCGACAGCCTCCACAACGATCGAACCGTAGGCATAGTCGAAGAGCTTGTGCTCTTCCATCTGCACATCTGCGCCGACACGGTTTCCGAACGACATCTTCGAGACGGCCTCAACGACGCCGCCGAAACCTACGGCATACGCCGCAACGATGTCTCCATGCTCGATGGACGTGCTGACGAAGTCGAAGTTACGCTTCAGCGCCTCGCTGTCGGGCATGTGGTTTGCACGCGGCGTGTGACGTATGATATATATATTGTGTCCCGCAGCCTTGAACTCGGGGCTGATAACCGTGCGGGCATCGACAGTCGTAATACCGAAAGCCATAAGCATCGGCGGCACGTTGATGTTCTGGAATGTTCCGCTCATCGAATCCTTGCCTCCGATTGACGGCAGCCCCAACTCGATCTGCATCCTCAGGGCACCGAGCAACGCCGCCAGAGGCTTACCCCATGACGTCTCGGTGTGCATACGCTCGAAATACTCCTGATACGAATATCGCATCCTGTCATATCGCGCACCTGCCGCAACAACCTTGCTCGCAGCCTCCACAACGGCATACGCCGCACCGTGATAAGGGCTCCATGAGGTGATATATGGATTATATCCGAATGCCATGATGCTGGCAGTATTGGTCACGGCGTTACCCACGGGCAGCTTCTGCACCGACACCTGAGTCTCGGTGTTCTGCGTCACACCGCCGAAGGGCATAAGCACTGTCGAAGCGCCGATCGTCGAGTCGAACATCTCGATAAGTCCGCGCTGTGATACCACGTTGTCATCCTGCAAGTCGTTCTCCACGCGCTCGCGCAGCGTCGCGCCCGCAACCTCGCGGCGGAACGGGTCGCGATCCTCTACGGCCGCCACGCGCACCGTCGTATAGTGCTTGGCACCGGCGCTGTCGATAAACTCGCGCGAGAGATCTACGATCTTCTCGCCGCCGTAGAACATCTTCATGCGGTTGGTATCCGTAACGTCGGCCACATGCGTAACCTCGACATTCTCCGAATGGCAGTACTCCATGAAACGCTCCATGTCGCCGCGCTCGACGACAACCGCCATACGCTCCTGCGACTCGCTTATGGCCAGCTCCGTGGCGTTCAGTCCGCTGTACTTCACCGGCACGCGGTCGAGGTATATGTCCAGACCGGGGGCCAACTCGCCAATTGCAACACTGACGCCGCCGGCACCGAAGTCGTTCGACTTCTTGATCAGGCGCGTAACCTCCGGACGGCGGAACAGACGCTCCAGTTTGCGCTCCTCGGGGGCATTTCCCTTCTGCACCTCCGAGCTGCACTCCTCGATCGACTTGACATTGTGCTCCTTCGACGATCCCGTCGCACCGCCTATACCGTCACGGCCCGTACGTCCGCCCAACAGCAGTATGACATCACCCGCAGCGGGAGACTCGCGCCGTACGTTCTCGGCCTTGACGGCACCGACCACGGCACCGACCTCCAGACGCTTGGCCACATAGTCGGGATGGTATATTTCGCGCACGTGCGTCGTGGCAAGACCTATCTGGTTGCCGTAGCTCGAATATCCGGCTGCAGCCTTGGTGCTGATGATACGCTGCGGCAGCTTGCCCTTGAGCGTCTCCGCCACACTCTTGTATATATCGCCCGCACCGGTCACACGCATGGCCTGATAGACATAACTGCGTCCTGACAGCGGGTCGCGTATGGCTCCGCCAAGACATGTCGACGCGCCGCCGAAGGGCTCGATCTCGGTGGGATGGTTGTGGGTCTCGTTCTTGAACTGCAACAGCCACTTCTCCATGTGTCCGTCCACATCCACATCGACAAATATGCTGCAGGCGTTGTTCTCCTCGCTCTGCTCCATATTGTCCAGCACGCCCGTCTTCTTCAGATAACGTGCGCCTATTGTCGCCAGCTCCATCAGGCACAGGCTCTTTCCTTCGCGGCCCAGCTCCTTGCGGATACGGTGCAATGTCTCGACCGACTCACCGAGTTCATCGCTCAGGAACGACTCGTCGATCGTGATATTGGTTATCTCCGTCGTAAAGGTCGTATGGCGGCAGTGATCGCTCCAATAGGTATCCAGAATACGCAACTCGGTCTCCGACGGGTCGCGCCCCTCGGCCTTGTAGTATTTTACAACCTCACGCAGATCGTCGGCGTTCATTGCCAGACCATATCGCTTGCAATAATCATCGAGCTCCTCGTCCTTGAGTGCCGTAAGTCCCGTAAGCACCGGCACGGGCTTCACCTCGGCATGCTCCATATCGGTCAGCACGCTCAGATCCTTGCGGCGCGACTCCACGGCGTTGATATAGTAGTGCTCGATACGGGCCATATCCTCGTCCGAGACCGTGTCGTCGAATATCAGCAGCTTAGAGCTCTTGATGCGTATGTCGGCCGTAGGCTCTATGAGGCGCACGCACGCAACGGCCGAACTTGCTCGCTGGTCGAACTGCCCGGGAAGATACTCCACGGCCAGATAACGTTTGCCCTCAAGATCGCATTCGTCACTCACGCAGTCGGTGACGATCTCGCCGAAGACGGCATAACGGCTCCGTTCGAGCAGCTCCTCCGAGAAACCGAACAGATCGTAGACGTTAAGCAGACGCAACGCCCCGATGTGCAGTCCCAGATTGTTGTTCAGCTCCTTGCGGAGAGTCTCGGCCTCAACCTGAAACCGAGGATACTTTTCGACGAAAATACGATAGTTCTTCATATTCGAATGGTCTGTTGTTCTATCTGTTGTTATATATCTTTGACATATATGTTTCCAATCACGTCTAATCACGGGCGAAGCGGCCGCTCCAGTCGCGCTCGAACTCTTCGAGTGTCATTCCGACGTAGGTTATATGCCCCATCTTGCGGCGCGGACGCGATTCGCTCTTGCCGTAGATGTGGACATAGACGTTCGGGGGTCCCTCCGCGGCGATCTTCTCAGCCTCCTCCAGATCCCGTCCGAGGATGTTTTTCATCACCGTCGGGGCCTTCAGCTCGGGACGCTCCAACGGCATGTCAAGAAGATAGCGGCACAACTCGCGGAACTGGTTTGTCGTGCAGCCCTCGATCGTATAGTGGCCGCTGTTGTGGGGACGTGGAGCCATCTCGTTGAAGAGGATCTCGTCTCCGCGCACGAAGTATTCGATGGCCAGAATGCCGCGGTACCCGCAATCGCGCATGAAACGCACGCTCTGCTCCTCCATGCGGCGTCGTACATCATCCCCCATCTCCGGAGCCGGCACGATGCTCAGGTCGAGAATACCCTTGCTGTGGATGTTCCGTCCTATGGGGAATGACACTATGTTGTCACCCTCGCCCACCATTATGATGCTTGCCTCGTAGTCGAACCGTACGAACTCCTCGAGAATACACGGCACCGAGAGCATCTTCTCCGCCGACGGCAGATCCTCGGCCGAACGCAGCAGGCACTGTCCATATCCGTCATATCCCAGAGTACGGGTCTTCAGCACGCACGGATAGCCGAACTCTTCAACAGCCTTATGCAGATCATCCGCCGACGTGATGTCGCGATAGTGCGGACAAGAGAGTCCGTGGCTGCGGGCATTGTCCTTCTCGCGCAGACGGTCCTGCGAATCGAACAGCGGGCGGAAACCCTGCCTGATGTTATATTTTCTCTCGAGGTCCACGAGAAGGTATCCCGGGACATTCTCGAACTCGTAAGTCACCACGTCGCTGCGGCGGCACAACTCCTCCAGAGCCTCACAGTCGTCGAACTTGGCCGTTATGTGGTCGTCACACACGGCAAAGGCCGGAGCGTCGTGCGAAGGATCGAGGCACACGGTCCGCGCCCCGAGAATACGCGCCTGCTCGGCAATCATCAGCCCGAGCTGGCCTCCGCCTATGATTCCTATCGTACGCATTACAACTCGGCTTTCATAACCTGCTCG
>ULUO01077031.1_pt1 | contig 30444 bp, 30 predicted proteins | sample 1958611 | NCBI WGS metagenome assembly ULUO01 (sample SAMEA4835762, study PRJEB28245) | human gut metagenome | biome: gut microbiome; material: fecal sample | place: Denmark | collected 2008
AAGGTTCAGCTGGACAATATCGCCTTTCTGGAACTCGCGGTAGCAGGAGCGGGAGATGGCATGGCGGGTAGAGGCCTCGGAGAAGACGTACATCGGCAGGCCCTCGTATTCCGCGCCGTTTTCATAGACCACGCGCTGGGCAACGCCGACCATCTGGAGCTCGGTCATGCCCGGACGAATTTCCTTGATGACCTGCTTGGTGGCGAGGTCGGCAAGACGGTAGCCCTCGCGCAGGCAGGCAAGCTCGTTTTCAGACTTGATCTGCCGCAGCTCGGTCATGATATAGCCCGCGTTGACGAATTCTGCGCCGGGGAAGGCGTCGCAAATGGCCTGATAGATGGTCATGGACGTGTCGAGGAAGGACGCAATGCCGATGCGCAGCTTCTGGCCGGTCACGCCGATGGCCTTGAACACGTCCTGGAACGTGTCGGCCTGTAGCTCGGGATAGGAGGGGTCTGCGCCCTCGCGGTAGGCTTTCAGGCAGAAGATCTTGTCCAGCTTGTTGCGGTCCGCGCCGAATTCACGCGATTCGGGGCCGACCATCAGGGCGGCGTCGCCGCCGGCGGAGATGGCCACGCCCGCTCGCTCGAACAGCGGCCAGAAGCCGGAGAAGTAGCGGGGGGTTGCGTAGTCGGCCTCGTTGCCGTTGACGATCAGCGCATCGAGCTTTTCACGGCGCAGAATGGCCGCGCAGCGCTGGACTCTTTCTTTATATTCCTGATCGGGAATGCAGATTCTTGCCATGGTATGTACCTCTTTTCGTATTTCTGTAAGTACCGGCTCACTCGCAGTAGCCCGGCGTTGTGTAAAAGCTCACGGCTCTCGGCTCGGCGCGGCCGTACTGCGCCACGACGGGAACGTCGCTTTCCAGCACGATGGCGTACTGCTCACCCTCGTGCGCAGTATATCCACCGAAGTCTGCTTCGCGGTTCGTGCGCAGGCAGCGCACACGCTTTGCCGCGACCTCCGTATGAAAGGATACCGGCTCCCGATCCTCATACAGGAGCGTGAACGTCAGATGCGCCGTCTGACCGGCGGTGTTTGTGACGATGATGGATTCGTGTCCGGGAATCGCGTTCACGCCCTCGGGCGGGAGCTCTGCATCCGGAAAGATCCAGACTTTTTTTCCGTAACTCATATTATTTCTCTCTCCCCTTGCCTGTCGCAGCATACTCCAGCACAACCGTTTCATGGCAGTTCAGGACGGGCAGCGTAAACCGGCATTCCTGCTCCGCATAGGAAAACGGAAGGCTCTGGTTTTGAAGCGGCAGCCGAACCGCAAGAATGGGCTCCGGCACGTGTACCGTCACGGGAACCTGATACAGCGGCTGGATGTCTTCGATGATCTCCGCTTCCCCGCGCCTGACCGGCGCGGCGTAGGTCAGGTTGATGCAGTAGCGGTGCTCCTGCTCCTGCCGGATCATCCGGCAGCGTCCCTGCGCACCAACGCCTGCCCGCAGGCGGAGCACCGGCTTTAGCCGGAACAGCAGCTCCAGAAAATAGCGCTTGTGAAACAGACTTCCGTATGTCTTGTAGATCAGCGGGATCTTGTGTGCAAGATATACAACGTTCCCCTTCTTTACCGCGCATACCCCGCGCACGGCATCCTTGTCATACGGCAGATTTGTCCGTTTTCCGAGCGGCCCATACGGCTTTGCTGTATATGGTGCGAGAACCCTTGCGAGACACTCCGCATCCGTGCAGGTGACCTGCATGGCGGAATGATAGCTGTAGAACGGCGATTGCGGCAGCTCCTCTGCTCCGAGGGGCTCCGCGTCGATGTAATCCCCGCCAAAGGGCACAGCTTTCGGTGCCGTCAGGCCGCAGTCGATTTGGAATTCCCCGTCCTTTATCAGACTGTCCCCAACGAACAGAACCTTTCCGCCATGCTGCAGATAGGCCTGCAGGCTTTCCAGCTCCTTCTCGTTCAGGATCGCTCCGCCCGGGAAGATCACCGTGTCAAAGCAGGAGAAGCCGCAGTCCCGGATCACCTCAAAATCGATCTGGCTTTCCAACAGGATCATGGACAGTCCGATATTGTCGTCCATGCTTTCAGACAGCCAGACGCCGATCGTCGCCGTGCTGATGCCGCCGTAGCAATAGGGCTCGATGCGCTCCAGATAGCGGTACGCATAGCCGATATTTTTGTAGGTCTGCATGTCCATTTCGCCGGTATAAAGCAGATGATCCCCAACCGAGCATCCGGCGCCATAGACCGCCATTGTTGCAGCCTCGTATTTCAACGCCTCTTTGCACTTAAAGCCGCCGAACTCCCCCCATTCAAGATGGAACTTCCCCGTCATTCCAAGGTAGAACTTGCCGGTGCCGCCAAAGAAGGTCGCGTTGAGTGGCATTTTATCATAGCCGCCCCAGACCGTCGGCAGATCCTCGATCTCATAGTGCGTCTCATATGGGTGGTACTCCGGCGCCATGATATCCGCGCCGCCGGAGTTGAAAAAGATCGTCGCGTTCGGATGCCGTTTGTGCAGGATCTGGCCCGCTTTTTTCATAAAATCAATGTGCTTGCGCTGATAATAGGCGGCTGCATCCGCATCCAACTCCGGGTCAAGCCCAAGCGCGCGCATTCCGCGCCTGCATTCATCACAATAGCACGGCTTGCCCTTAAAGCATATGTCGAGGAACAGGCCGTCCAGCTGTTCGAAGCGGGCGCAGATCTCCTCCAGGATGGCGTAAAGATGCGCGCAATAGCTGCCGTCGTTCAGACACATGTTCGGCCAGCGCAGCTCCGGCTCTGAGGAAACGTAGCTGTCGGTGCTGATCTGCCCGGATTTTGTCCGTGCGATCCATTCCGGATGCTGCTGTGCCTCCTCAAGACCAAGTCCGGCGTTCACGTATACCGGCGCACGGACGCCGATCTCATGCGCCGCGTCGACCATCGCCCGCGTCAGGTCGAAGGACAGGCCCGGATGGCGAAGGCCGACGTCTGTCGGGTAATAGCACAGGCCGTGATAGCATCTGGCAAAGACGGTGATGCTGGAGACATTTCCCTCCCGAAGCGCCGACTGGAACTGCTCCTTTCGAAAGTGCGCACCGACATTTTTCAGATCCGGCTGCGTGTGAAAGTCCAGATGCACCTGCCGCCGGGGATAGGTCAGGGCGTTATTGATATCAAACTCCATTCCTGCTCTCCTTACATTTTGACCGCGCCTGCCGTCATGCCGGAAATGACAAATTTCTGCGCAAATACATAGACCAGCACAACCGGCAACGTCACAAGCACAACGTCCGCGCAAACCAGATTCCACCATTTGTTATACGCGCCGTAGAAGCTGAATACCGACATCGGCAGCGTATAGGAGGACGAGGAATTGAGCAGATACAGCGGAACCTGCAGTTCATTCCAGCTCCACATAAAGATCAGCACCGCAGCAGTCGCAGCGATCGGCTTGAGAAGCGGCACGATGATCCTGACAAACAGGCACATGCCGGTCGCACCGTCGATGACCGCGGCCTCATCCAGCTCTCTTGGAAGCCCCCGGATATAGCTGGTGATGATCATGGTTGAAAACGGAAGATACAGCGCGGAGTATACGCAGATCAGGCCCCACACGCCGCCATAGATCTTCATGCTCTGCAGCAGCATCATGGTCGGCATTGCGGAAAACGGCACAATGATCCCAAGGCCGACCAGCCAGTCCACGAACCGGCTCCCGCGCGTGTTGAGCCGGGCGATCATATAGCCCAGCATGGACGCGGTGATCAGCACGATGACAAGCGTAACAGCGGAAACAAACACGCTGTTTCCAAGCGCCCGGAGCACATTTCCCGTTTTCAGTACCTGAACGTAGTTTTCCCACATCCATTTTGCCGGAAGGACAAGGTTCAAGGTCGCGCCCTCCTTCTTATCCTTAAAGGAGGTGAACACGATCATAAGCAGCGGAAGAAAGACCGTCAGACTGAGCAGCCAGAGAAGCGCGCTGCAGAAGATATCTGTTCGTGTTTCTTTTTTCTTCATGACTCTGTCTCCCATCTGCGGCTGAATTTCTTATAGAGAACAGAAACAACGACAAGGAGCACCGTAAAGATCAGATTGATCGCAACTGACGAGGCATAGCGCCCTGCGCCCATTTCGTTCATGATGAGCGTGCCGAAGCTCTCCGTGGAGATGCCGGGGCCGCCTCCGGTCATGACGTAAATGATGTCGAACATTTTCAGGCCATAGATGATGTTGGTCAGAATGTTCACATTCACGATCGGCATGATCAGCGGAAGCGTAATGCGCGTATAGGTCTTCCACTCGTTTGCGCCGTCTATTTTGGCTGCCTCAATATAATCCTTGGAGACCGACTGCATGCCGGCCAGACTGATGATCGTCGCATAGCCGACATTGCTCCAGATCGACGCAACATTGATCGCGAGGATCGAGAGCCAGCGGTTTCCCAGCCATTGTACGCGGTGGATCTTGAACACGGCGAGAATTTCATTGACGGTACCGCCGCGTGTCTTGAAAATGCCGCTGAAAATCAGGCCGACGACCAGCGCTGCAAAGACAGACGGAAGGAAAAACACGGTGCGGAGCACCTTCTGCCCTGCAATTTTCCGGTTGAGCATATAGGCAAAGAACAGGCCCAGAACCGTGACAAAAACCGTCTTGACGCTTGCGTAGATCAGGGTGTTGACCAGCGCGACAGGGATCGCGCGGTTTTTCAGCGCGTCAAGCAGATTCTGAATGCCGACAAAGGAGAGGCCGCTGAATTTGCTGTTTGTCGCGCTCCAGTCCGTGAACGCAAGGCCATATCCGAACGTCGACGGGACGAGGAAAAAGACGACATAAAATACAAGCGGCAGAAGCAGCATATATTTCGGGTAGATTTTTGACTTATTCATATTCCCTCCAAATCACGTGATACCCGTTGCGGTCAAGCAACGGGTATCACGCCTACGGGTAACACCAAAAGGGAGTGCGCTGCGCTTTAGAAGCCCTCAGTGCCGAATGCCTTTGCCGTTGCGATACGGCTTTCGTCCATCAGCGCCACGCAGCCGTCCACGTCGACCGTGCCGAGAACCAGCTCCTGCACGGCCGTTGCGGTATCAGCCTGCGTATAGCCGATGACCTTTGCCGAGGTCGTGCTGGCGCGCAGGCAGGCACTGAGCGAGTCCGATGCTTCCACGACCATGGGGGTCTGGATATTGGTGGTCTGGTTTTTGTAGATGGAGACCGTCGGCACGCCCTCGAACGCTGCGTTGTAGACCTCGGGCGAAGCGCAGAAGCTCATGAACTCCAGCACGTCGTCGAGCTTGTCGCTGTTCTTGTTCGCCATGATCATGAGAACGTTGCCGCCCTCATAGGTGCCGTTTTCAACGGTGTTCATGAAGACGGGCATCACGCCGAAGTCGTCCATGGTATAATCGTTGCTGTCGTCAAAGTCCGTGATGAACCAGGTGTCCCAGATGGGGATGATGACCGCTTCGCCGGTTCCCATGATCGGGCTCAGATCGTCCCAGCCATCGCTCATGTAGGTATCGCCGAACCAGCCCTTGTCAGCGGCGTCCTTGACCCACTGGCACATAGCGGCGATCTCGGGAATGTCAGAATACTTGATCTCGTTCTTGTTGATCTTTTCAAGCAGCTCCGGATGATCTGCGAAGACCGGATCCATTGCGAACTGGTACATCCACATGCAGTTCTGGATCGGGAAGCACAGCGGCGTATAGCCGGCGTCGTAGATCGCCTGGCACAGCGCGTCAAACTCCTCCTGCGTTGCCGCAGGCTCCAGACCGAGCTCGGCCAGAATGGTCTTATTGTAATAGAAGCCGGAGATGGAGTTCTCGCCGAACGGCAGTCCGAGCAGATTGCCATTGTCGTCCAGCGCGTTCTTGTACGCTTCGTCGGTCAGCTCGCCGACCCAGCTCTGGTCGTTGAGCGTATAGAAGTTATTGGAGGGATCGTAGTTTGCCAGCGCGCTGTTGTTGTGATGGACAAAGATATCAGGGATATCGCCGGTTGCGAATTTGCTCGTTGCGACGGTATCAAAATTATCGTTGTCGATGCCGAGCACGTCGATCTTGTTCCCGGTCTGCTCCTCATACGCGGCGATCATTCTCTGATAGTAGGTCAGATTCGCGTTATTGGCCTGGATCATCATCGTCAGCGTGACGGGCTCTTTCTCGTCGGAGGCCGGTTCGGCTTCTGTTTCGCTCTGCGCCGGCGCTTCGGTCTGCTGCGTCGGGGCTTCGGTCTGTGCATCCGCCGGCGTCTGGTTCGCCGCGCAGGCGGCCAGCGCAAACACCATCAGCGCAGCCAACAGCAATGCGATCATTTTTTTCATAGTTGTTATTCTCCTTTCATTTTCGCCAATATCAGTCTGTGTCTTTTCTGTCCGCGGTACGCACACAATTCCGATTTGGCTTTACATGCACATTCTATCCGGGTGTCTGCGCAGTGTCAATTCTTTCGGTAAAATTCCGGCGAAAATACTTTTAAACGTTTCACTAAATTTCAAGATTTTCGTGACAATTCACCAGATTTCGTGTATACTCATCGTATGAAACCCACAAAAGCAGCGCCGTTTGGCAATTATTTATAAAACCGGAGGGTAAAAATGGCTACCATACGCGATGTTGCACAAAAGGCAGGCGTTTCCGTTGCGACTGTTTCGAACTATCTGAACGCCTCCAAGCCGGTCAGCCGCGCAGTGTCTGAACGGATCAAGCAGGCCGTTGAGGAGCTGCACTATACCCCCAGCACTGCCGCAAAAAACCTGCGTGGGCAGAAAAACCACGAGATCGGCATCCTGCTGCCGAACCTTGACGACCCGTATTATGTACAGATCTTTCAAGGCATTGAAAAAGCCTTTTCCAACAGCGATTACTTCCTGAACATCGCCTTTTCCGACGATGCGCCCGAGCTTGAGCGCGCAGCGCTCGAGGGCTTTTCCAGCAAGCAGGTCTGCGGACTGATCCTTGTTTCGTGCCAGCCGGACGCATGGAAATACTATTATGACCGGTTTACCTCCAGAGGCTGCCCGATCGTGATGATTGACCGGCGCATCAAATCTCTGGACGCAAACTTTGTTTCCGTCGACAGCGAGACTTCCATGCGCCAGCTTGCTTCCGCGCTTCTGCAGCAGGGCTTCCGCTCGGTGTTTCTCTTCTGCGGCGCGGAAGGCTTTACCTGTGAAGACGGATGCGTGGCGGCTTTCCGCGGCGCGCATGCGCAGTCCGGTGAAGCGCTTTCCGCTGAGCAGATCATCCGCTCCCCAATGAGTAAGGAAGCCGCGTTTTCCCGCACAGTCAGTCTCCTGCGCACACAGCGCCCCGACGCCATTATCACCACGTCCTCCCTTCTGGCGACCGGCGTGATTGAGGGTCTTCATCTGCTGGGCTTTACCACCGACGAGATCCCTGTTCTTACGCTCGGCGAAGAGCACTGGAACCGCTATACACAGACCTTTGCCTCGTTTTCCACGTCAAGACCGGCGATCAAGGCGGGCGATATGGCCGCGCGGCTCCTGCTGGGGCAGCTCGTTTCTCCGCTTCGGGATACGGAGCAGGCCATTCTGCACGACAACGCGCTGCAAAGCAATCTGCTCCGCTCCGGCCTTTTCACGCACTCCCGGCCGCAGCTGCATTGTGCCGGCAGCGACAAGCTGCGGATCATGCTGCTCGACAACCCGTCCGTCCATCTGTTTCAGGGTCTGATCCGCAACTTTGAGCAGCTCACCGGGATCCAGACGGAGATCCGGTTCCTTCCTCACCACGCGATCTTTGATGAGATCCGGACCGGCACTGCGCATTACGACGTCACCATGTTCGATATCCCGTGGCTGCCGCTGCTGGCAGGCAGCGTTCTGGACGATTTCACCAACGAGCTCGACAGCTTTGATACGTCGCAGTTCTTCCCGAACTGCTTCCAGCATTTTGGCGCTTTCCGCGGCCGGATCTATGGGCTCCCGTTCATGTATGCGCCGCAGATGCTGTATTACCGCAAGGATCTGTTCGCCGATTCGGCGCTCCGCGCCGAATTCGAGCGCGAGACCGGCGCAAGCCTGCGCCCGCCGACAACGCTGAAGGAATATAATGCGGTCGCCGCCTTTTTCACCCGGAGCACCGACGCGGTCGACTACGGCGTTTCCGTCGCGGCAGCCTATAACGAGTGCTTCGCACCAGAGCTTTACTTCCGCCTGCATGCGTTCCAGAGCCAGATCATCGGCGACGACGGCAGACCGGCCTTTGACAACCCGCAGACGCTCAAGGCCTACATCAACTTCCGGCGCACGATCCATCTTGCAAAGCCGGATTACTTACAGGCGACGGACGTGTCGATCGTCGATGACTTCCTGCGCGGGGATACGGCCATGCTGATCACCTACCCTGCATTTCTGACCAACTCTACCGACCTTCGCAGAAGCAGCACCTCGATCGGATGCAGTCTGGTGCCGGGGCGGCGTCCGCTGCTCGGCGGATGGAGCTTTGGCGTCAGCCGTCAGAGCGCGCAGCGCGAGCAGGCGCTCGCCTTTCTCCGCTGGACGTGTGACGAGGGCATCAGCAACTACTTTACGATCATGGGCGGACAGACGGCCATTTCTAATACCTATACAAATGACGAAATGGTCAAGCTCTATCCGTGGCTGCCGCTCTATTTCAAGACCTATCCCAACACGCAGCCGCAGTATCAGCTCTCCTTCCCCGACGGACGGCCGATCCCAAGCAAGCAGATCGACGACGTGCTATGCAAATGGGCCTATAAATGCCTTATCTACAACATGGATATCTCCGCCGCCATCGCCGCGACCAATCAGGAGCTCACAGAGCTGCTGTCGCAATAGGCGAAGCAGCTGCGCATGAACCTCAGCTTTCCGTGATGCGCTGGCTCTGGCGCGCCAAAGGCTCCCCTTTGAATAAAGGGGAGCTGGCCCGGAGGGCCTGAGGGGATTATACATTGCATTTTTTAAGTGCTCCAAACCATGCAACATTTGATTCCCCTCAGTCAGCTTTGCTGACAGCTCCCCTTGTGCCCAAGGGGAGCCGCCTTTGATCGAGCTCCTTGACATATGAAAGGCCAGCAGCATGGGCTGCTGGCCTTTTCTGTGATTTGTTTTATTTCCTGACGGCGCGTCTTGCCTCGCGGTCTGCTTCTGTGATGGGGCGGATGACGCGGCACGGGTTTCCGGCTGCTACGACATGATCCGGGATATCGTGTACAACGACGCTGCCCGCGCCGATGACGACATCGCTTCCGATCGTCACGCCCGGCGCGACGCAGCAGTGTCCGCCGAACCAGACGTTGCTGCCGACCGTGATGGGAAACGCGTATTCCAGCATCTGATTCCGCAGGTCGGTGTCGATGGGATGGTGCGCGGTATAAAAACCGCAGCACGGGCCGATGAACACATTATCGCCGAAGGTGATCTTACCGGGATCCAGAAAGACGCAGTTGTGATTGATGAACAGATTGTCTCCGGCCTCGATGTTGTAGCCGAAGCTGATGTAAATATTCTGCTCTGCGCGGACGTTTTTCCCGACCCTGTGCAGGATCTTACGGAGGATGGCCTCGCGTCCTGCAAGGTCGGACGGCTTCATCTGATTGAATTCGTGGCACAGATCGAGGCAGCGGAGATTGTCCTCATCCCGGCCGGGAAACGTTGTATCATACAGCAGCCCGAGCTGGCATTTTTCTCGTTCGGTCATATTACGTCACGATCTCAAACTTCTGCTCCGGCGTCAGGTCGACGACCGTGCAGTCGTTTGCGTAAGTGCATTCCGGCAGGATGATCATCGCTGCCAGTTCCTCCGCCTGCGCCGGGAGCGGCGCGAGGTGCCAGATGGCGGCGTTCAGCTTGACGAGCGTATGCTTCGGCACCAGAAATGCCTGCGCAAGCTCCGTGACCGGCGTGCCGGCGGAGGCGGGCGCGCAGTGCAGGATCATATCGTCGTTCATCGGCAGAATCATTTCCCACGTCGTGGTGTGATATTCCTGCTGGGTGATGAGCATGCGCTCCGGCTTTTTGACCAGGATCGGCGAAAAGCCGACGCGGTGCTGGCTGTCGGCGCTCAGGCGGTCGGGGAAAAAGCGGTGCAGCTCGCCGCAAAGGGCATAGCCCTGCGGCTGCTCCATGGGATAAAACCGGCCGAACGGCGCAAAGGCTTCGTGCGTCAGGGGCTGGATATGTACGGTTCGCATAGAGAATCCTCCTTACTGCGCTGTTTTCTTTTTTCATGATAGCAGACCGGTTCCGTCCGGTCAATCCTTTTTTACAACCTGTCCCCGGGCGCGGTGCCGCCGGGAGCGGGCCGGTCTACCGGCCGCCCTCCGTCTGATCCGAGTCTTCGTCTTCCAGCTCCGCCTGCAGAAGCTGCAGATAGCGCGCAATCTCTGGGGCCTGCGTTCCTCTGCGGCGGGTGATGCAGTACAACTGCATGAACTCATCTGGGATCGGTACACATTCCAGCTGATATCGTTCACGTGATACCTGCGGCAGCCGGTATCCCACAGAATACGCGTCGGTCGTACTGACGATCCGGCAGCGCACATCGCGTTCATCCACCACGATCCGGTAACGGCAGCGAACCTGGTCTGCCGTGCTGATGGTCGTGTAACAGTCCGTGCGCGTGGGGAGCTTCTGGTATTCCACGTAGGGATATGCCTCCAGCAGCCGGTAATCAAACGTCTGCGCATGCGGCAGCAGCTTTTTAAACAGCGGATGCGCACGGCACAGATTCAGGCAGGCCGAGACCTGATGGAGAAAATGCAGCTCCAGATTCTGATTCTGCACACTCTGCTCGGTGGCCTGGCACCATATACGGTGTGATCAGCGCCGCAAGTGCATCCAGCCCCATATCGGAAAGCGCGCGGATGCCGCCGCCAGAAATGTTGACGCATTTGAACTCCGCCGCCCCTGATATTCCTGCGTCAGCCGGATAGCAGCCTCTACTGCGGGAGAATAGCTCTGCACACCTAGCCGCAGGCGGTAGATGCGCCCCTGCCCGCGTACGGCGTAGAGCTCCTGCATCTGCACGAGGATAATCTTCGTATGCTCCAGAAAGCGCAGCCCCGCCTCAGTCCGGAAAATGCCGCTGTTGGTACGGCTAAAGATCTCGTAGACCAGCTCCTGCTCCAGCATCCGGAGCATGCCGCTGGCGTTTGGCTTGGAAAGATACAGTTTTTTGCCGCCCGTGTGATGAAGTCTGTGCGGGCGGTCTCTATTGCGGTGCACAGTTGCTGGATTGTCATATGCGCTGCTCCTCTCCATATGGTAATCCGTAAATGGATATGAAAAGACGATACCATACATCGAATCATATTTGCCAGCTTGTTGATGTGCAAGATCGATAAAGCGGAAAATTTCACAAACGAGAAAATAAAGAAACATGATTAAGTTGGGTGCTATTCTTAAATGCTCCATGAGCGTACCCCTTCGTTTTCAAATCTTACTTCCACGCAGACGATGTATATGTAATTCCCATTGACTTCCTGCGAGGCTAATTTTCCTTATTTCTATCTTCGCTTATTCTTTGTTTACAGCGGCGCAGTTTTTGCGCTGCCGGTTCCCTGCCCTGACCCAAACCGTGACCCAAACGCGGAAAAATCAGGCGGATTTATCCGTGCCGGAAAGGATACCGCTGTGAAATTTCCCGAGCGAAAATGTGCGGAAATGCCCCGAAATGTCCACGAGAAATATCCGGCCAACCTTCGGGACCAAGAGGCCTCGGGTTCGAATCCCGACGCTCCGACCAAATCCGGCTGAAATCTTCTGATTTCATCCGGATTTTTCTGCATATTCCGAACTTTTTCCGATGGAGAATTCTGTGACTTTTCCGTTTGACCCAAACGCGACCCAAACGGGATTTTGGAGCGGAAAGCGCCGGAAGAGAGAATTCGCCGCCTGCCGGAGCATTTCCAGCAGGCGGCGTGCGCGTTTCTGTTCATTTCTTGTCGTTATCCGACGCTTGCCATGAAGCCGCTGATTTTTTGCGCGGCTTCTTTTTTCATGCCTGCTGTCACATGGGTGTAGACATCCAGCGAAAATTCCGCCGAGGCGTGACCGAGGATTTCAGCGACCGTTTTCGGGTCAATGCCGCTTTGGATTGCCAGCGTCGAGAATGTGTGTCTGAGGTCGTGGAATCTGACGTGTTCCTCAATCCCTGCCTTCTCTAACAGCTTCTTGTGAATCCGTCCCACACAATCTGGGCCGTACATTCCGCCTGTCTTGGGCGACGGGAACATATATGGGCTGAACGGGTGATTCTTGCGATCCTCCACCAGTAGTCGGATTGCTTCGTCGCTGAGGTAAATCTCCCGGACGGAGTTATCCGTTTTCGGTTCCGTCACGACCAACTCGCCTTTGCCCCGCGACACAGATTTGGAGACAGTCAGTGTTTTCGTCTGTAAGTTCAGGTCACTCCATAATAGCGCTACCAGTTCGCCGCGCCGCAAGCCGGTACTCAGTTCCAGATAGAACATTGGAAGGACTCCCCATTCTTCCGCTGCTTTCAGATAAGTTTGTTGCGAAGTATCAGAAGTCCAGAGATGCGCGGAATCCGAAGACCGGTGAAAACATCAAGGTTCCAGCCCGTTTTTCGGTAAAATTCTCGCCGAGCAGCATTCTGAAAAACGCAGTTGCAAAGTAATTCATGGGGCTTCACAGCCCCTATACATATTGAAAAATACAGAAAGGATACACAACTATGCAGGATATAAGAATCCATCGGGGCGACATTTTCTGGGTTCGTCAGGACTATGCTGCTGTCGGCTCAGAAGCGAGAAAAAATCGCCCAGCAATCATTGTCAGTAACGATAAGAACGATACATATTCCGAAACTGTAGAAATAGTTTATTTAACAACTGCCGAGAAAAAGCCGATGCCTACACACGTTTCCATTGAAACGATGGGCAAGCAGTCTACTGCGCTTTGTGAGGCTATCTACACAGTTGACAAGGAACGTTTGGAAAACTATTTTTGCACGCTGACAGCTGACGAAATGAAACTTGTTGACCAAGCGGTTATCGTTTCCTTGGGTCTTTCCGTTTCCACGTCCTACATTTCAGCCGTTCCAAAAGAGTTAGGTGAGGAAAACAACATTGTTTCAATTAACGAACCGTTTGGGTTAAAAGACGCATATCGTGTGCTTCAGAAGGAACGTGATACGCTGCTTGCACAGAAAGAAATCTATGAGAAGATCTGCGCCGCTGCGCTGCCGCGTTGGCCGAAGGATATTGAGGTGGGAGAATGATCTACCTTGACCATGCTGCTACTTCGCCCCCACTTCAATGCGCAAAGGTAGCCTTTAATGCAGCATCAACGGCAGTGTGGGGAAATCCAAACTCCTTACATTCTTTTGGGCAAAGTTCCAGAAATGCGTTGGAAGCTTCCCGTGAAGCTGTAGCGCAGTGCTTAAAGTGCAACTCAGATCAAGTGTTCTTTGTTTCATCCGCGACGGAGGCTTGCAGGATTGCGCTGACCGCCATGGACGAAGCATGCCGAGTGTTTCGTGTTAGCGGCGTTGAGCATTCAGCTGTATCAAGCATTGCAGAACGTGTTCTTTACGGCAGGCGAAACTCCAAGTTGAATGGGAGGACATTTCTCCACACCAACAACGAAACCGGTGAAATCTATGATTTGAGAAGTGCCTTTTCAGGGTATGATTTGACGTTCTCCGACTGTACCGCAGCCATGGGGAAGCAAAAAATCAACTTCCGTGAAAGCGGAATAGACTTCATTTGCGGAGGTGGTCACAAGTTTGGTGCTCCGATTGGAATCGGCGTGTTGATTGCGCGAAATCCAGAATCAATCACAACGAATTTCCATTTTGGAACGCCTTCTGCTCCACTCGCAGCCGCATTTGCAGAAGCGTTAGTGTTCAGGACAGACCATATAGACGAGTTCAAAAATGCAGCAGCCACCTTGCATGACCGCCTGATTGATGGTATCATGAACGAAATACCGGACGCACAGCTTAATGGACGGCTTTACAAGGGAAATGAAGTCCTGCAATCTCCGTACATTGCAAACGTTTCCTTCCCGAACATTGAGAACCACGCACTTGTCCTGCGCCTTGCGGCTGACGGATTGATGGTTTCATCCGGCGCAGCGTGTTCTAGTGGAGACAACGCCCCGTCCCGTGTGCTTCTCGCTTCCGGATATTCTGAGGAACGTGCACGTTCGGCCATCCGGTTCAGCTTCGATTACAAACTCGACCCGAATGCAAACGATATGGGCTATAACTACGGGCTGAACCTCGAACGAGATATCAAAATTGTTGATGACGCAGTAAAAATCGTGGCACGGAATGTGTGGGAATTAAAAAAACTTTTCCCGAAGCGGGACAAAACGTGAAATATCGGTAGAAACACAATCAGAAGCCCATCATGGGCAAATCAAAAATTATAGGAGGCAAACACAATGGCAATGGATATTCAGGATATGGTGGCTGCAATGGCAGCGAAGAATGAGGCATTCCGTGGAAACGAGAAGGTTCCGGAGAAGGTCGAGGTCTACAACAAACTCAAGGAACACGCGGCAGCGATTTCCAAGGCAATGCGTACCCCGTGGCACGCGGATGATCTGGAACTGCGTGAGAAGAATACGTTCGTCTACGTTGACTTTCCTCTCCCAGTCAGTATTCTCAATGACAGCATCCGCAATCGCATTTCAGAAATGTACAAGCTGGCCGACATGGTAACGTTCGCCGATGTCAACTGTCGGCTGCGCATGACATTCACTGTCGCAAATGTTTGGAAGGAATGATTGCGCATGGAAGGTAAACTCCGCACAAATGTCATCAGCAAGCGCTACACATTCCATGTAATGTATCGTGACAAATACGATGAAATCATCACCGTTGAGGCAGAGAGCGTGGACGCAGCAGCGTTAAAGCTTCCAGAAGACCGATTCTGTACTGTCTTGCTTTCGGAGGAAGACTGCGCAGACTGAGATTGTGGGGGATTGCAATGAGAAAAACTTTTGTTGCGAAGCCAAACGGGCAGATTCTGGCAAGAGGAAACGGAACCCAAATGACACCAACGTATGCTGTCGATGGGGAGCTTTGGCGGCTATGCGGCGGAAACCTCATCGGCCCAATTCACACAACGCCAAACACACTCCGGTGGCTTGAAGAAAATCATGGTTTGTTTGGTACACCATGTGGCACAGATTGGGATCACCAAAAAGAAATCGTCTATATGGGATACAGAATAATCTTCGATTCCGTTGAAGATGGTGTCATGTATTTTGATGACGAACACGAATAATATGCGAAGAACCGAGGGATTCAATTATCCCCCGGTTCTCTTTTGTTCAGAAACTCTTTCCGTTTGCGTTGGCAACATCGACTGCTGCCCATTGTCCATTGGCTACGCGCATAAACTTCCCGTCATCATCTGCGGTAACAGGGATCTTTTCCATTGCGTCTGTTATCCCATATCCTTCTACAGTCGTAGGCGTATCAAGCACATTGTCCCACTCGACTGAATCCGCTACACCGCCGCTTCCGGTTGCCGACAGGGTACCTTGCTGGCTGATCGTCAATCCAGCACCGACCTTTACACCGCCAAGGATGTTTGCAGACGCAACAGGCAGCGTATACGGAGATGGAATCGCCGATGCAGTGACAAATCCACTGTCGTTTCCTGCTGTGAAGAATTCAGTATTTGTGCAGTGTATAGAACGGCATTTGCCGGATCGCCGCCTCCGCCGCCCGAATTCGGCGTACCGCCGAGGATACTCAACGAGCCGTTGCCACAAATAACTGCGTTGGTCATGCTGGAGCCGAGCACAAACACGGTGACCTGACTTCCAACAGCGGCATTTGCCATGCTTGATACATAGGGGAGCGCAATTTCACCATCAAGCGGATGCTGCACAGTGATTTTCCCGTTCTCAGCTTCTTTTGTGACCTGTGCGCGGAAATACCAAATTCCAGACCTTGTAAGTTCTTCAATCCTCGGTTTAAAGTAGTCCCATAGTTGGTCTGCGAATCGTTTCATGTCCTGATTTTCATCCATTGCAGCTCCACTCCTTCGTCACGTCCTTTTGACGTACTGTTTGCTTACATATCCTTCTTTGCCTGAAGCCGTCTTCACGTAATACCATTTTTTGTCTGGTATCCGTACCAGGTGACTATTTCGCCAAACTTCAGGACAAATCGGATTTCACTGCTGGTCGACGCAGCGGCGCGAAGGTTCAATTCGCTTGCCGTGACTTTAAACCTCACACCTTTTGACGCCGACTTATCTGTTTCAGTCCAGCCTTCAGACTTTACAGGCTTAGATTGAATCGGGTTCGTCCCGTACTGCCGCTTGCTCAGATAGTTTCCGCTGCCGCCCTTCAGCCAGATTGCCACAAATCCGCGCAGTTTGTTGGGACGCGCCCATACCTTCGTCGAAGTAACATAGCTGCTGGACGATCCTCCATCAAGGTTGATCGCAAATTCGTACTTCTCCGTAACGAACTTGTTTGCAACAACATCCATCGGTACAGGCTTTTCCGTGACGATGATGCCGAGTGTCTTTCCTCTCAGGCCCATTGCGGTCCGGTACTTGTTGCCTTCCAAGCCCTTAGGAACCGTGAATTCCTTCGTGCCGTTCTGAACCATAGCAGGATAAAACGGACACCTACACCATACAGCTGCATGGCAGAACTTGCTGCGCTGATTGCGCCGGACAGCTGTAAGCTGGATCTGACGTTCCGCAGCGGCGAGCTGACCATCTATGTCACGCAGGGAGCGATCCATCGGATCTCTTTTGATTGTGCAGGAAAGGTGAAGGTCGTGTCTTTGGAGGAACCTGCATCACTGCACGGCGAAATTGAATTCATAGACGGCAGTGTGGTAATCCCGGAGAGCGCAGGATATGCGCTGTAAAAAACATGCGCAGCCTATCCGCAAAACAACGACAGCATTTTTTCGGTCTATTCTTTGCTTACAGCTGCGCAGTTTTTGCACCGTTAAATCCTTATCAGCAGCCCTGAGCGCCCTCTTTTTCAAACATTATGTAGACTTATAATTTTATATTTCGCCCCTCGCATTCTGAATTTACAGTCTTTATTTCGTTACACGCATTTCATATATACTGGTGATTGTATTGTCCGCGTTTCGCCGGATACTTACGGGAACGTAAGAGAAGACGGTTTTTATATTCGCACAGGGTGGAGCGCAGAGTGCAAAGCGAACCAAATCCCCTTGGCGTTCCCAGAGAACTTCAATTTCCCCTGACGGTGTATGTGCCCGCGCGCGGAAGGTGCGCAGCTCCTCAGGAAAATAGGGATCGATCACCACCACACGCTTATTTTCCGGGCTTTCGTCTATCCGAATACCTGCCAGCCAGCGCATGAGCCATGAGGCAGTAAAGGTAAATGCAATGTGACTCTGCGAGCCGCTTCCTTCCCATGTTTCGCCCATTGCAGTATAGCCGCGCTGCGTCAGCAGATATAAAAGTCCGGGGTATTCCTTCCGGCAGATGATCCTCCATGCCAGATCGCGCCGTCCGGCCCGGCTGAGCTCCTCCAGTACATGCGCGGTCCCGAACATACCGGTATCCGGCACACAATCCCGCGATTCATAATAGGAGATCAGATGGCAGCGAACAGCATCAAGCTGCGTCTCCGGCGCAACGCCTGCCATAAGCGCAAAGGCGTCTGCTCCCTGTACGCTGTCCAGATAGCTGCCATTGTGGAAAAAAGCACGATTGATGTTCCTGATCGTCAACGCAAGCGCCTGCTCATACCGGCCTGCCGCCGGCAAGTCCAGCACACGACATATACCGCGATAGAGCTGCAGGCATTTGGCATAATAGCATGTATTCACAAATTCGGGCTTTAACGGCTGTTCAAGCTGCGGCTCGCTCCACGGGCGATCGCTTGGGAAAACCCAATCGCCAAGGCACCAGCTGCCAGCCTCCTCGCGGCAGATAAGGCCGTGTTCATCGGTATGACCAGCAAGATAGTCCAGCCAGCGTTCGATTGCAGGCAGTGCTTTGCGAAGCGTATTCGTATCGCCATAGTGCAGGTAATTGAGCCACGGTATGACGGTGACCGCGCTCCCCCACGCCGGGCCGCCGCCTCCGCCGCAGAACGGCGCGGTATGCGGTACAAAGCCTGTTTTTTCGTCCTGCGCATCGAGAATATCCTGTATCCATTTGCGACAAAATGCGTGGGCGTCAAAAAGCGTCATCAACGCATCGGCGGATAGCTGTCCATCACCGGTATAACCCAGCCGTTCGCGGTGCGGGCAGTCCGAAAGAACGCCGCAGGAGAGATTTCCGCGCAGCGCGTCGGTGCAGGCATGAAAAAGCGCATCGAGCTCCGGCATAGAGGGTTCCAGCGATGCTGCCGACGGGAGCTGCATTCCGGTCCGCAGGATCGTGATATCCAGAATCTGTGCGTCTTCCGCGATGATCTTTACATACCGGAAGCCGTGGCAGACGAAGCGCGGGCAATATTGCTCGTCCCCGCTCCCATGCAGGATATACAGATCGTGCTGGCGCTGGTTTTTGTCCGCTTCTCCGTAGCCGCAGGTGGAGGTGAAGTCCAGCTCGCCGTGCTGCAGCTGCTCCGCAAAGTACAGATGCACACGTGCGCCGCGTGCACCGCGGCAGACAACCTGTACAACGCCCGTCAGATTGATGCCCGCATCATAAATCCCGCCGGCAAGCGCTTGTGGACGGATATGCTGCCAGACGCCGTCCGGCGGGCAGAGCTGCGGGCGCAGCTCTGTTTTTTTCGGTGCTGCGCAGCATACGGGTTCCCAGATTGTCTTTTCATCCGGGAATAGGCGCGCATCAAAGACTTCGCCGGTAAATGGATCGTCATGCAGAAGCGGGCTTGGTGCCGTCTGCCAGCTGCTATCCGATACGATTATTTTCCCAGCGCAACGGATACAGCATAAAAGAGTCGGTGCACCATAGTCGAATTCGCCTTCTACCGTTCTTGCTGTCTGCCGATAAAATCCGTTTCCCAACCAGACACAAATGGTATTTTCCCCTGCGTGAAGCATGCCGCGCAGGTCATAGGTCTGATAGAGGGCGGATTTGTGCGTTTCACCAGAAAACGGATACTGCAGATTTCGGCGCTGAACCGGAGCATAGTCCGTGCGCGCAGGCGTCATGCGATCCGCCGAAACCTTTTTCCCGTCACAGTACAGTTCGTAAAGCCCAAGCCCGCAGATGCAGATCACGCCGTGCTGCGCCTGTTCTGCGGAGAGCGAAAAGCTGCGTCTGAAAAGCGGCGAGGATACGCTGGGCTCGGCTTCGATCCAGACTGCGTTATGCCAGTCCTCGTCATGCAAGATGCCGGTCAAAAAAGAGCTGAGCGGGCTTTTTTGAATGCTTCCGTCTATGTCGGTCTGCACCTGCCAGAAGTACCGCGTCATGCTTGCAAGCGGCTGACCATTATAGATCAGATACTCCCCCATCGGGCGGTCTGTTTGCGCATCCCATAGGGTCTTGTGCGAGGCATCAAACACCCGCACACGCCAGTGATCCGGTACAGTCGGGCTTTCCAGCCGCCATGAAAACCATGGCGCGCCGTCCGTACCGGAAGGTGAGGGAAAATCATTGCACAGTAGCTTCCATTTCATATGTTGCCATTCCTTTCTTCTTCGCATTGTGTGCGGAAAACAGACGGCGAAACACCGACGCGCTCCCGAAAAGCTTTTGAAAAATGGTCTGAATTTTGGTAGCCCAGCGAAACGGAGATATCGCCGATCAGCATGTCTGTGCCGCGCAGGAGCTGCCGTGCGCGCAGGATTTTATAGTCAAACAGATAGTCCTTGAAGTTGACGCCGGCCTTTTCCTTGAACAGCGCGCTGAAATATGCCGCGTTGAAGCCAAGCTGCTCTGCCACACGCTGCAGCGTCGCGCCGGCACAGTCGGCAGCCAGAATTTCATTGACCCGGACGACCAGCTCCGGTGCTTCACCGGCCTGCTCGCGTTTCCAATAGACACGTTCGAGCTGAAGCCCGGCCTGCAAAACGGCAGCAGGCAGCTGACTCTCATCCGCATAAAACGCGCTGATTGCAAACGAGACTCTGCCTGTGCAGCGGTTCAGCGCGGCCTGGATCATGCCATACAGCTCAGGCGACGATGCCTGCGGCCCGGAAAGGGCAAAAATGAACTGGTTTTTCTGATACTCGCTGTACCCCGTGAGCGTACATCCGGGAACAGCCAAACCGATTACGCTCTCCGGCGCAAAATCCCCCGCCGGCGTGGAGATGCACAGAAGGCCAATCCGGTAATCCCGCAGGATCCCCTCCGGGATCGCGGCGGAAATGCCGTTTGCAAGCTTGCAGAGCAGGCTCTGCAGCTGAATGCGGCGCGCGTCAAGCGCGGCAGCACGTTCGCTCCGCTCCATGCGCTGCTGCTGGATGGTCTTCTCCAGCGTATCGAGCAGGAGCTGCTGCCGGATCGGCTTCAGGATATAATGCACGGCTCCAAGCTGCAATGCGCTGACGGCATAGTCGAAATCGTCGTAGCCGCTGATGATAATGATCTTCGCATCCGTGACGGACTTGAGCTCCCGGCACAGCTCCAGCCCGTTCATCCGCGGCATCTGTACATCGGAAATGACAATGTCCACATTATTTTGCTTTGCATATCGGAGCGCGGCGAACGGATCGTCATAGCAGACAACTGCGTCGTCCGGTCTGGCTGTGCGCAGGAGCTTATCAAGCCCCTGCAGAACCGTCTTCTCATCATCAATCACAAGTATTTTCATGGTCTGCCCCTCCTTTTTCCGGGATCCGGTGCACACACGGGAGCGTGATGCGCGCCAATACGCCGTGCGGCTGCCGTTCAAACAGACGCAGACCGCAGCTGTCTCCAAAATATAATCTGATCCGGCTGTCGATGTTCCGGATCCCATAGCCTCCGGAGTGCGGCCGGGTGCCGTCCGGCTGTGCGGTATGCAGACCTGCACCGTCGTCTTCTACTTCGTAGATGAGGTACTGACCTTCAATGTAGGTCCGGATGGTCACGGTTCCGGCGATCCCGCCGTGCTGAAGACCATGCTGGATCGCGTTTTCCACGAGCGGCTGAATGAGCGTCTTGAGCGTGTACAGCGAGAGAGTCTCCGGCGCGATCTGCTTTTGGTAGCGGATCTTTCCGGAAAATCGGAATTTCTGAATGGTAATGTAGCTGTCCACATGGGCGAGCTCGTCAGACACACGGTAGAAATCCTGCCCATTATTCAGACTCAGCCGGAAAAAATCGGACAGACTGCCCATGATCTGACAGATCTCCGTCTGATCCGACAGAAAGGCCATCCAGTTGACCGTATCGAGCGTATTATAGAGAAAGTGTGGGTTGATCTGACTTTGCAGCGCCTGAAACTGCGCGGTGAGCTTTTCTTCCGCCGCCCGCTTTGTTTCTGCCAGAAGCGACTGAATGCGAAGCTGCTGCTGATTGAAGGTTTGGATCAAGACACTGATCTCGTCATGTCCATCAACAGGAAGAAGTTCCTTGCCGGAGCCGTCGTTTTTCTGCATGGCGTCGTTCAGACAGCGCAGCGGCCCGGTGATCGATTGCGTGACCGGGATCAGGATCACGCTCATCAGAATGGCGAACACAGCCAGGATCAGATAAAAATCGAAGAAGGAACGGTCTGCCTCCCGAATCAGCATCCCGTAGTCCACCAGATGATACACGACCCAGTCTCCGTAGGAAAGCTTGTCAAACGCGACAAGCTTTTCTTCTCCGTCCAGACGAAAGGTTCGGCTGCCATGGCTCTGCCCTGCGTCAAGCTCTGCACGAACCCAGTCGGTCAGCGGCTGCGGCTGCTGCGCGGCAAGCAGCTGCTTATCCGAGTGTGAGAGGATCTGCCCGCTGGTCGTCGCAAGATAGATCTCCTTGTCATTCTGCATGGAGGAGAATACGCTGCGGTAAAACGACGATTCAGAAAACGCAAACAGAGCACAGCCGGCAGGCGCATAATAATTGCTGCCGGAAAGAATTTTGGAGCAGAAGATCAGGTAATGAAGCTTCCGGTCAGCGGTGCTGCTCTCCAGCGGCGCACAGCCAAGAAACTGAAACGACCGCTCCGCGTTCATGGCCTGCTGCAGAAAGGCGCTGCTTTCCAGCGTCCCGCCGGAGATATTGGACATCACGCCCGCAATCTTCTGCGTCTGCGACCAAATCTCTCCGCCCGCATAGCTGCGGTTCGTGAGGGAAACGGAATTGAGCGTATTGCGAAACTGCGTGCGGATCTCCATCTGACGCTGGAAGCTGCTTCCGTCATAGTCGCGCGTGTCGTGCATGACGGTAAAGTCGTTGACGATGGACGACAGCTCCAGAATGACGCGGGAAAGCTCCGAGTCAATGTTTTTTCCAGTCTGCACGAGCACATTTTCCAGATTGTCTGCCGACGAGGCGATCATAGACTGACGTGCGCTGAAATAGCAGACGACCGTGGCCAGCAGTGACAGCAAAATCAGCGTCAGGATCAGCAGCGTCAGCCGCAGCCGGATGGACAGACCCCGCAGGAGCAGGATCAGTCGCTGGTAGAGTCTTTTCATTCTGCCCTCCTTATTTTCGTTGCACTTTCCACAAAGAATTATAGGCCATGGAAGAAAATATAGCAATACTGACAGGGCAAATACAAAGTTTTCACCGGGTCACCCAAAGCTTTTCGTGGTTCACGAATCGTGTGCCGGATGATACTCTGAATATGCAGGGAGCGCCGCAGAACGCGCTTCAGAGCCAAAACGACAAAGGAGAGGACATTATGAATTTGAAAAAGCTTCTGGCGCTTGCGCTGAGCATGCTGATGCTCGCGCTTGCACTCGTCGGCTGCGCCACGCAGACGACGGACCCCACAAAGCAGGAACCCGCCTCCGACACAGCGCAGACCGCACCCGCGCAGCAGACGGACGAGCAGGCAGAAACGACCGGAGAGGTCGCAGAGCTTCTGTACTGGGACATGCTCTTTGGCGCGGCTGACGTCTACGAGCCGACTGTACAGGCTCTGGTCGATCAGTTCAACTCCGAACACTCTGATATCCATGTAACCGTGCAGTTCCATTCCTGGGACAACTATTATCAGGAGTATCTGACCTCCGTGACCAGCGGTATGGCTCCGGACGTGACCAACGGCTATTTTGCCATTGCAAACGAATACGCGCGAATGGGCGAACTGCTCGACCTGTCCAGCATCGTGGACGAGTGGAAGGAAAGCGGTCTGTATGACGAATTCCCAGCAGGCAGCATTGAGCTGCATCAGGCAGAGGGCATTCAGGCCGGTCTTCCGTGGACAAATGACGTCCGCCTGACCACCTATAACAAGGAGATTTTTGAGCAGGCCGGTATTACCGAGCTGCCCACCAACTGGGATGAATTCAAGGCAGTCTGCCGCACCATCAAGGAAACGACCGGCGTAACACCGTATGTCGTTGCAGGCGGCTGCAACCACAATGATCAGATTCTCAGACACATGATGCTCAGCAATGGCGCAGACGTGACCGACGCGGATGGCAATGCCGCGCTCAATTCCGCAGAGGCAGTTGACACGCTCCGCTTCTTCGGCGATTTGATGGATGAAGGTCTGATGGCAGAGGGCAGCGCGGGCTACACGGAATCCGATGTTCTGCAGCTGTTCGCCAACGGCGAGGTCGCGATCTGGTCCGGCAATACGCCAAGCTCCATCGCCACGCCGGAATTCATCGACAAAATCGGTGTCATGCCCACGTTTGCCTCGGAAGCAGGCGGCACACCGCGCGGCCTGAGCTACTGTGGCCCGATGGTTGCGTTCAAGCAGAGCAAATACCCCGAGGCCTGCAAGGTGTTCCTCAAGTGGTACATCGAGCACAGCCTGCCGCTGTTTACACAGGGCGGCGTGACAACGCTGCCGGTTATGAAAAGCCAGCTTCAGGATGCGTATTATCAGGACAATGCGCTTTTAAAGCAGATCGTAGAGAATGTCGTTCCGTATACTGTTTCGGCAGTTTGGCCGTGCACAGAGATTTATCCGGCATTCGCACAGATCGAGGGCGAAGGTCTTGTCGGCATGGCGATGCAGGAGGTTCTGACCGGCAACCGCGATTATGAGAAGATCGCGGAAACATATAACGAGAAAATCGCAGCCGCCATTGCGGACGCACAGTAACAAGTTTCACAGCAGGGAGCGGAAGCTCCCTGCTGTACTAAAATAACAAGCAGAATGGAACCAGCTATGAAAAAAAAGCAATCTCCCCTGGAAAGCACAGCGCCGGGCTATCGGATGCTCCTGCCGGCGGCGCTGCTGTTCCTGCTGATTAACACGATCCCGTTTCTGTACGGCGTCGTGCTGAGCTTCACAAATACAAATTATTTCAGACCCCAGAACGGGAGCCGCTTCGTTGGCCTGCAGAATTATCTGGAGATCCTGCAGAACGAGGATTTTTACCGTATGTTCTCGTTTACGCTCCTGTACACGGTTCTGGTCGTACTGCTGAGCTACGCGCTCGGCATGGCGTTCGCGCTGCTGCTCAACCGCGATATCCGCTTCAAGAATTTCTTCCGCGGTCTTGCGCTGCTGCCGTGGATCATGGCGCCGGCCGTCGCCGTCGTGATCTGGCGCTGGATGTGCAATGACCAGCTTGGCGCGATCAACGTGATGCTGAAAAGCATCGGACTGATTCAGACGCCGATCCGCTTTTTATCCGACAAAACACTTGCAAAGGTCACGGTCGTGGCATTTGCGGTCTGGAAATGCTATCCGTTTATGATGGTCGTGCTGCTGGGCGGCCTGCAGTCCATCGGAAAAGAGGTTTACGAGCCGGCACGGATCGACGGTGCAAGCAAATGGGCCTGTTTCCGGTACATCACGCTGCCGCTGCTGCGCCCGGTCAGCATCGTGGCTCTGTCATTGATGTTTATCTGGACGTTCAATACGAATTCCTTTGACAACATTTATCTTCTGACCAGAGGCGGCCCCGTCAATTCCACATATGTGCTGTCCATTGAGGCGTATTACGCCGCGTTCTATCGCGGAAAGGCGGGTTACGCCTCGGCCGCATCGCTGCTGATGACCGTCTTTATTGCGCTTGCGGCGCTGGCCTATACGCTGCTCCGGCGGGCCCGCGCGGGGAAAGGAGCTGCGGTATGAAGCGAAAAGAAAAGATCCTGACCTATGTGCTGTTGCTGCTGATGCTGGCGATCACATCGTTTCCGATCATCTCAATGGTGGGAAACTCTTTCAAGGCGAACGAAACGCTCTTGTTCGATTCCGCCCTGTTCCCGCGTGAACCGACGCTCGATAACTTCCGCTATGTGATCGAGCGCACCAATTTCCTCCGCTATATCGGCAACAGTCTGATTGTCGGTCTGATCGTCACGCTGATCTGCACCGGTATTGCCTGCTTTGCCGGTTATGCGCTGTCCCGGTTCCGGGGCGCCGGTTTTCAGGCGTTCAAGGGCGCAACATATGCGTTCCAGCTGATCCCGACAGTCCTGATCCTGATCCCGTTGTTCATGATCGTCAAAACACTTGGTCTGTTTGACAGCCTGTGGTCCATCATTCTCTGCTATACCGCGATCAGCCTGCCGCTGGCGATCTGGATCATCAAGGGCTTTTTCGACACGATCCCGCGTGATATCGAAGAATCCGCATTTATCGACGGCTGCAGCCGCATTCAGTCCTTCCTTCGCATTGTGCTGCCTGTTTCGCTGCCGGGCGTCGCGTCGGCGGCAGTCATTACGTTCAACTATACATGGAACGAGTACATGCTGTCCAACCTGTTTATCAACAACGACGATTACCGGACGCTCACGGCGGGTCTTGCAACCTTCGTTGAGCACAACTCCACACAGTGGGGGTATATGATGGCCGGTGCTGTTCTCGGCACGATCCCGGCGCTGCTGGCAATCATTTTTGCGCAGAAATATGTGGTGCAGGGCCTGTCTGCGGGTGCGGTCAAGGGCTAACGGAATGAAACGAATTTTATGCTATGGAGACTCCAACACATGGGGATATGACCCTGTTCATTCTGAGCCGGATCATTGGATGCGGTATGATGAACGCACACGCTGGCCCTGTGTGATGGAACGGGCGCTTGGGCCAGAATACCGGGTACTGGAAGCAGGACTCTGTGGACGAACAACCGTCTTTTCCGATCCACAGCTTCCGTTCTGCTGTGGATCTGAGCTGCTGGAGCCGATGTTCCGTATGTGTGACCCGGTTGATCTGTTTATCCTTATGCTTGGAACAAATGATACCAAGGACTTTTTCAGCGCATCAGCAGCGACGATTGCCAATGGAATGGATCAGCTGGTTCAGGAACTCCTCATGCTGCTGCCCAACAGCCTGTCTGCACAGGCGAAGCTTTTGGTGGTAAGCCCGATCCATATCACCCCGTCGGCAAACGGCTCATACTTTTATGACTGCTGTGCATCCGCCGCTGAAAAAAAGACGCGCGCACTCGCCCCTCTGTACCGGCAGCTTGCCGAGCGGCACAGATGCTTCTTTTTTGACGCTGCCGTGCATGCACAGCCGGGATCAACAGACGGCATGCACCTGGAGGCTGACGGACATCGTGCGCTGGGACTTGCGCTGGCTGACGCGGTTCAGAACATCTTCTCGGAGGACAAATCAATATGAAGCACTATTCTGTTTTCGACCCTGCCTTCCGACGCTTCGGACAGGTTTTAGAGGGCTATGACTTTTCCACGCTTTTCCGTGCTACGGGCGCGCAGATCAAGCTGCCGGAGCAGGGCTTTGACTATTGCGCCTCGCTGCCGGAGCTGGAGGCGCTTCCGGAGGCAAAAACGCTTCAGGCACGAGCCTTTGGCGGTCTTCCCATCCAGATCGGCTGCTGCTTCGGGCGCAACCATACGCTGAACTGTCTGGAATACCACAAAAGCAGTGAACTGAATCTCGCAGCTGATCCGGTCGTACTGCTTTTGGCTTGCCAGACGGAACTGGAGGACTTTCAGCTGAACACGGAAAAGGTTTCCGCGTTTTTTGTCCCGGCCGGCGTCGGCGTCGAGCTGTATGCAACAACGCTTCACTATGCACCGTGCAGCACGACGCCGGACGGATACCGTGTTCTGTGCGTGCTTCCGCGCGGCACGAACGGCCCGCGTCCGGATGGACTTCGCGCAGGCGGCGAAGACCGTCTGTGCATGGGCGCAAACAAGTGGCTTATCGCACATCCGCAATCCCCGGAGGCCCTGCATGGCGCGTTTATAGGGCTGCACGGCGAAAATCTCACAATTTAAAAGAAAAGGAGCACCTGACATGGAAGAAAAAAAGGTATATATCGGAAACGATACCGCTGGTTTTTATCTGAAAAGCAAATGTATCGAATATCTTGAGGGCAAGCACATTCCCTATGTAGACTGCGGCTCAGCAGACGACCCTGACATTGAAGCCACGCGCTATCCGTTTTTTGCAGCAAAGGTCGCAAAGGCTGTCGCGTCGGGCGAAGCCAGATGCGGTCTGCTCATCTGCGGCACCGGCATTGGCATCAGCATGGCTGCGAACAAATTTAAGGGCATTCGGGCCGGGCTTTGCAGCACGACCTATGACGCGGTCATGACACGCCGCCATAATAACGCCAATATCCTCTGCATGGGCGGCAAGACGACCGGTGAGTGGATCGCAATCGAAATGCTGGACGCTTTTTTGAACACGCCCTATGACGGCGGCTTCCACGACGGCTCTTTGGACTTGATCGCAGATATGGAAGCAGTCATGATGAATGACGCGGTCTGGGCACAGGAGCCCAGAAAAATCTCCACCGGCCCGCTGGCCGACGCGGAGATCTTCGACAGAAGCAAGGGCTGATGCACGAAAGCCGGCTGATCAGATCAGCCGGCTTCGTTTGACAGGAGGAGAATCAATGTATCCAAAAATCTATCTGGCGATTGACAACTGTGTCTTTTACAAGCGCTGGACCAGCCCTGACGCATGGGCGAAAAAAATCAAAGATCTGGGCATCTATTATATCGAGGCAAGTGCGGACACGGAACTGGATCCATTGTATATGGGTCACACCTATCTATACGACTGGGTCAGGCAAGTCAGAGAGGCCGAAGCGAAATATGGTGTCAAAGTTGCGAATCTCTATTCCGGCCATGGCTCCTATATTACGCTTGGACTGACACACCCTGACGGACACGTCCGCAGGAATCTGATCGACAACTGGTTCTTCCCGCTTCTGCGCGCAGCGGCGGAGCTTGACGCCGGGGCGGGCTTTTTCGCGCACGCCTTTCCGCACGAAGCGCTTCAGAGCGAGACGCTATACAGCCGCTTCACAGACATTCTGACAGACGGTCTGCGTGAAATCAACGCCTATGGCGCGCAGATCGGCTGCCGAAGCCTTGGTATTGAACAGATGTATACACCGCACCAATACCCATGGCGGCTAGAGGACACCAGACGGCTCTTGCAGCAGGTGACCGCGCAAAGCGGCACGGACTTCTACTTTACAGAGGATCTTGGACATCACCATGTAAAATTTGTGCGCCCGGAGCGGCCCTCTGCATCGAAAACAGGGGGACTTTGGCTGGGCTCAGACCGTGCCTATGCGCTCTGGAGAGCGGAAGGACTTGCTGCGTGGGATCGGATCGTGGAGGATATGGATCTCCATCCGTCACTATTTTCCGCACCGGAGGACGGCGATTGCTACCGGACGCTGCGGACGCTTGGCTGCTACAGTCCGATTATTCATCTGCAGCAGACAAACGGTCAGCAGTCTGCACATCTTCCCTTCACACCGGAGCAGAACGCAGCGGGAATCATCCGCCCGCGTGCAGTCCTCGAGGCGATCAAAGCTGCCTATGACGCACCGGAAGGTCCCAATATGCCGCGCCGCTGTACAGAAATCTATCTGACCCTAGAATTATTTTCCGGCACAGCGTCAATCATGGAGGATGTTCTGCGCGATCTGGAAAAAAGCGTAGCTTACTGGCGAGCAATTATCCCTCAGGATGGAAAACCGCTTGATTGCAGCTTATAGTGCTGCTTGTCTGCTCCTGTTCATGGTCATCTGCTTTGTATCTGGCGGCTACGAGCAGGAGCAGCTCAGCAAGGCACTTGCGGTTGATCTGGACGCTCGCCGCGGTCCATAAAAATCTGTGGCTCATTTTAATTTTTCTGGTGAAAATTTATTCATCTACAGACGCTCCTTCCGCGCCTTGTTTTTCAATTCATTTCTTCAATATAATGTACATATTCCAGTGAGCGCAGTGCCTCAATGATCTCGTGATGCTCTTTATACTTCTTCATTTCCGCACTGCACACTGTAAAGCTGACTGTAAATACACTCAGGCCGGAATTCAGATAGGTGGGATTCGCTTCAATGTCATCGATTCGGATGCCGAGCGCCCGCACAGTCGATGTAAAGTCCGGCAGATTCCGTTTGCTTTTCAGTTCCAGATGTACTTCAAAATGGTTTGACCGGTCTTTCAGATATTTCTCCAGTACTGGCATTCCGGACACGCAGGCCAGCAGTGCGGCAAACAGTGCAGCCGCAGCGGTATAGCATCCCGCACCGAGCGCCATGCCGATAACTGCACAGCCCCAGAGTCCCACAGACGTGGTAAGTCCCTTGATCTGGTTTTTTGAACTAAAGAGGATCGAGTTTCCACTGATCGTCGCCGTTCCGATCACCGCAGCCGCAGACAGCACCGGTACAGTTCCTCCAGTACTCTGCATTAAGGACTGGTCGAGCAGCATGGTTCCCGTTCCCGCCAGCCCTACAAGGATAAAGGTACGCAACCCGGCAGAGTGCCGCTTACTTGACCGTTCACAACCAATGATTGCTGTGAATGCCACGCTCAGCACAATCCGAAGCAAAATAGCCGACAGCCCCAGTTCCGCACTCCACACACCCAAAGCGGTGGAAATCCAGTCAGTTTGCATATTCTGTTTACCTCCTCAGATAGAAATAGCGCCGCTGCGCCTGCGTTTGTATAAGCTGTTCCTCCGCAGCCTCCGTGAAGGCAAGTTCTTCTTCGCGCATCTCATCGTCATGCGCCGGAAGTTCTGTCTGAATCTTCCGAATACGCTCAATCAGAAGCTGAAGCGCAAATTTTGGTATGCCGCATTCCACCGCCTCCTCGACGAGTACCGCATCCTCTGGGTTATTGGAATACGATTTGGATAAGTACAGTGCCAGTTTTGCACAGCCCGGCCCAATGAGTTCGTACAGGACGCTTGACGCAAGGATTATGGTCTGCAGATTGCTGCCCATTGTACCGCCCAGCGTCCGCGCACCGAGTGCCGCAAGCCCAATGGCTACACCTGCCTGCGGGATGAGCGCCAGGCCGAGGTAATCCCTGACAACCTTTTGCTTCTTTACCAGCCAGCATCCCAGCCATGCGCCTGCATACTTTCCAAGGATCCGAACAAGGAAATAGGATACGCCAATCACCAGCAACGGGATGCCGTTCATTGCACCGTCCGCCGAAACAAGCGCATCCAGCTTGAACGACATGCCAGAACGCACGAAAAACAGCAGCAGGATCGGCGGGCTGAAATACCCCAGCTGCCGGAACAGCTTGTTGTTTTCAGCGAT
>ULUO01007213.1_pt1 | contig 29183 bp, 36 predicted proteins | sample 1958611 | NCBI WGS metagenome assembly ULUO01 (sample SAMEA4835762, study PRJEB28245) | human gut metagenome | biome: gut microbiome; material: fecal sample | place: Denmark | collected 2008
TCCTTTCCGGCACGGCGGATATCGGCCTGATGGGCCCGGAGAGCGCGATATACATTAAACCCTCTTTGGGTCTACTAAGTTATATCAATAATTAAATTGATTTATAAAAATAAAAAATAGAGTTGACAAGTATTCTTTTTTGTAATATAATAAAATTAACAAGTTTTAATGCCGTTAATAACGGTTGACTCCATAGTAGTAAAAGAGCGCCCATCGGAAGTGGGCGCTCTTTCCTTTCAATTCTAAGGAGCTATTTCTTGTTTCCCCTCAAAATAAACGTTTGCGGAATCGATCAGAGTGCAGAGCGATTCAAAATTGGATACTTCCCGCGTAGCATAAAGCCCGTAACCGCGGATCAACCCCAGCGGAATGTTGATGATAAAGGGAATCAGCCGCACGAGGGCAAGGATAAGTACCTGCATGGAAAACGCGCTCGCCACGTCTACCACCGCAAAGGAAGCTGCCAGCGTCGTGATCAGCGAAATCGCAAAATGCAATTTGCTGTCCGTGCTCTTCTTTTCCTGCGCGGAAGAAGCAACGGCAATCCTATGAAAGGATACTTTCCGGGAACGGGTAATCATCCAGGATTCGAGTTTTACGGGCAATATTTTATTGGTTCTCCAAACGACTTTTCTCTCATGTTTGGACAGGTCCGTTTTCTCAAGCGCCTTTTTCCCCAATCCGAGGTATTCCCGCTCGTACTCTTCGTAACTCATGGATATTTCTGTCAAAGAATTGGTGCGGGCTGCCTTCAGTTCGCCGTGGACGTACCATTCGCAAAACTCGTTAATTTCCGTTCCGTGATTCTTGATCAGCCCGTCGCGCGCTGCTTCGTACCGCTCTTTCGCTTGGATAAACGACTGCGTCTGTTTTGCCCGCTCCGCGCCGATCTGCACGGTCAAGAGAAACATGACGTAAGCGCAGGTAAAATAGATGATACTTTGTAATAGGAGATCGCCCGCCTGTTCCAATCCTCCCGCGATGCCGAAAGAGATCTGCGCGAAGGTGACGAAGGCGTAGACGATAAAGTTCATCACTGCGCCGCCGATATAAGCGCCCATGATGCCGCCCTTTACGGTTGACAGCTTCACGCCCGCCTGTATCTTTTTCGGGGCGAGATTATTCATGTCGAAATCGAATTTACTCTCCATGTTTCACCTCGTCCACGCCGTAAGCGATCCTCCATGCCTCCCGGTCCGGGAGCGCGCGGGCGGTATTCCGCTGTAAATTCTGCGTATTACCGTTGACTGCGATCCAGGCGTTCGCGTAATAGACGTCCGCGACGACGTCAACAAAGTAGGAAAGAATGCTGGCAACCAGCGAAACCGCGCAGATCAGCAGCATTTCCTCCGCGAGATAAATCATCATCAGCGAGAAGATCATGAGGACGGCGCTCATGACGAGCGTCGCCCTCTTCTCAACCCATTTCAGAAATATGTTCTTGAATGCGATCAGACAGAAAAACAGCAGGATATAAGCCCAAAATCCGAACGCAGAGCCGCCTGACATATACGCTTTATTGTTGACCGCAAACAGGATAATCATGGGAATGCAATAGGTCAGAAAAGCGTATATGCGGTATAAACGGCACTTCCCGAGATTCGTCATTGTCACACCCCCGCTTCTTCCTTGATATCTGTCAGGATCTTCTGCGCTTCGTCTCCCTTCTGCGCGACGATATAGCTTTCCAGCGCGGAAATCAGAAGATTCTGCCGCTCCAACACCGTTTGAGACGTATTCTCGCAAAGGCACGACACCGCCGCGCCGCTCTCCGCCCAAGCTACCTTTGCCCCCTCTGTTAATTTCTTCAGCATTGCATGGAGCTCCTGCAACTGCGTAATTACTTCAGAAAGCGCCTGCTTGTCTATCTTGAACGCCTCCACCGCTTTTACGACTTCGTCACCCAAAAGCGCCGCCAATCCGTCTTTGATCTGCCCTACGTCCGTGCTTTTCAACAGTTCCTGTAATTTTTCGTTTTCCGTTTTTAATTCCGCATACACGCCCTGTAACTGCTTATAACGGGAATGATTCTTCAGGAAGGGAAGCAACAGCGCCAAAACCGCCAGAATCGTGCTGCCCGCCGTCACAAGAAGCGGCAAAATCGTCGTCGTAAAGTAGTCCATGCTTTCCGATTCTTTCAGCTTTTCCAGCAACGCGTTCAGCTTGTCTTTCAGGCTCTCCTCCTCTGCATCCGTCGTCTGATCTTCGGGCGGAGTTACAGGATCCTCCCCTTCTGTCCCCGGCGTTGTATCCGGCGCTTCCGTTGCGGGCGGTTCGGTTATTTCTTCCGCAAACGCCGCGGTGACGGCAAAAGCGCCGCACGCCAAAACCATAAATGCAACCAACAACACAACTAATTTTTTCATAATCTTTCTCCTATTTGATAATTCTTTTTTTCTCGAGCGTTTTCACGCGTTCATCCAGTTCATTGACTTTTTTCTCTACGTCCGAATAAATATCCGCCTCCCCGATTGTCGTCACGATCAACGGCTCAACCGTATACTCGCGGATCCGGATTCCCTTGTACAGATGCACGACGCTTCCCTTGATCTCCCCGACCGTCAGCTGGTCTTTCTGAAAGACAAGGCAGCCGTTCGTGACTTCCTTAGAGAAATGATATCCGCCCAGTTCCCCGACAAAATAAAACCTCCCGCTCAATTTCGGGAGGCCTACGTCGATCACCGTGTGCTCGTCGTCCGTCAGATAAAGAACGGGACTGTCGTATCTCGACAGCCCCGCCGCGCTAAGATTCAGTTTCATTTTCGTCCTCCTTTTCTTCCACCTCGTCCCGTATCCCGAGCGAGGGATATACTATGATTGTTTTCATCTTTCTGCTCCTTTAACTCGCCGTACCACCGCCTGTCCCCTCTGTATAACTTTCGTTAGGATCTATGACATCGGAAGAGTCCACACTTCCCGCCGGAGTATACACGAATTTACGTAAACGCATGATTTTTCCGTCGGATTCTGTATAACCGCCACTATTGTAACTGCTCGCTACCCATTCGCTCCACGTCATTCCCTCTTCGGCTTGATAGTCTATACCACTTATCGTGAAAGCGATTAGAGCGGGTTCTTCCTGCTTCTCAAAGTTAGTTGTGAACCAGTTGTAGAAAGTTTCGTTTTCCGTAACATATTTTTCTACCTGAATCGTTCTATATGAAACATCTTCCCAAGACTTTTCGTAAGCAAGATTAAACAAATCTGTGATTAAATAATACCTCAGTTGAGAGCTAGTTCTCTCCATTCCATAATAACTCACACCATCACACGAAAATAATATACCCACTTTTTCAAAAGCGGTTGTCGTAATTGTGTCATTGCCTACATAGGTACCTACTTCGATCGCGTACGTCTCCGGCATTTTGTAAGTAACCCCGTCGACAGTGACCTGTTTGACAGGCTTTCCGTTCCATTCTGTCGTTACGGTTCCGTTGATCGTCAAAGTGCGGATGGTTTTTGTCTCAGGCTCTTTTACAATATTTTCATCCAGCCACGAAAAGAAAACATCATCTACTGTCTGTTCTGCCTCTCCAAAATCAACTGTTTTGTAATAAGTGTTTGCCCATCCGTCTGAATCGTAAACCGTAGTAAAAGCTCCCCCTGAAAAGTCTATTCCAGTGCTGTAAATTAGAGAAGGACTTATAATCATTGAGTGAAATGAAGTAGACTTAGGCTCGTCAGGACATGTGTAATCAACTACCTGAAAAATATAAGAAGGAAACTTAATCGAATCCTTGAACACTTTTATTCCGCTAACTGTAGCCATAACTAGACCTCCACCTTCTTACTTTTTACGATGATGGCTCCGCTGAAATCTCCCAGAGGTTTCATCACAAGTTTTCCGTCTTTTATTTCGGAAAAGGCATTTTCCCATGATCCAGTCGCTATCAGACTAAATAATTTGTATCCGGGTTTATAATTGACTGAAACATAGATTTCATCTCCTTTGAGTATAACCTCTTTCCCACTGGTCTGTACCAGCACAGTTATATCTCCGCTCTGTATATTTACTGTTTCTACATTTTCATCAAAATTCACCGTCAATGAATAAGTACCACTTGCCATATTTCACCTCACAAATTATTGATTGCAATGTCAACTGTTCCATCATCGTTTTCTGTTACAGTTGCATTCGGAGAAGGAACATTGACATTCACACTTGCAAATTGGGTAACATCCGCAGTTCCGTTTTCCGTGATCTCTTTCGTTCCCGTCGGAATAATGTAATTCGACGGAATGGGATTTACCGTGACGCTGGAAAGGAATTTCCCGCTTGCAGGCGTTACCGTCTGCGTTGATTTCGTCGGCGTAGCAGATTTTGTCTCTGTCTGGATCGCCCCGACTGTGACAGAGGTCAGATACTTTCCCGTTGTTGGGGTAATTATCTGTTCGCTGGTGCCAGGCGTTACCTCCTTTGTCTCCGTTTCTATCGCGTTGACCGTGACTTGAGATAGACCATCTTTCCCAGATGACGGAGTTACTGTCTGCTGCGAAGTCGTAGGAGTTACCGTTTTGCTCTCTAAATTAAGTTCGCGCGCCTTGATGTAATACAATATATCAGAGCCTGCTTTTACAGCCTTTTCACCTCCAGGATTAAGCGTTTCGTCAAAAACTCCAGAAGTATTGGGAGCATTGTACAATGTTACCGCATCAACTGTCACCTTGCTTAATCCGTCGTAACCTTCGTCAGGCACGATCTCCTGATCGGTTTTTCCCGGCGCAACTGTTTTTTCCTGTAAAACGGGCTTAGGTGTTATTGGTTGAGCAAAATCCGTAATAAAGTCAATAAAACTTTTCGGAACTGTTTGGAATTCTGTCCCAAAATCGACCGTTCTATATGATTCATTTACCCAACCCACACCGCTAGCATCAGACCAAACAGTCGTTGTGTCATACTTCATTGTTGTTTCGTTTCCATCAAAACTATTATGCAAAGAAGTAAACTGCTTTCCATTTGATGTAAAGTTGACATCACAATCGACAGAATCCATTGTAAACCCATCTTTTTGGAACTCCCAAACGCCACAAATCGTCCCAGTTTGTGGTATACTAACATTTACGTTGGCATATTGCGTGACGTCTTTCGTCCCGTTTGTCGTTATACTCAGTGTCCCCTCCGGTGTAATATACTCCGCGGGAATTGCATTGACTGTCACTTTGCTGAGCCCGTCGTAATTCGTATCGGGAGTGATGTTTTGAACGCTTTTTGTAGGCGTTACCTCTTTTTCCTGTAAAACCGGGTCTTCGCTCGGCACATTCACGTTTGCAGTCTCATAATTCTTAACAGATACCGAGCCGTTCTGTGTGATACTGATTTCTCCCGCAGGGATTATATACTCTTCTGGAATAGGAGCGACAGATACGCTTGACAAGAATTTCCCCGAATCCGGCGTGATATTTTGCGCCTCTTTCGTCGGCGTTGCGCTTTTTGTTTGCGTCTGGATTGCATTTACGATTACCTTACTCAATCCATCATAATTTGCGTCAGGCGTTACATTCTGCACGGAAGTAGTAGGATTTACTGTCTTTTCCTGTAAGGTAACACCTTCTCCCGCGTAATTCCCCGTTACGCCCAAAATCTGAACCCCGCTTCTGATATTCCCAGCTACTATGTTTTCAGGATTTGCTGGCGTTACTTTGATGTCTTTTTCGCAATACTTCCCCGCGGTTAAGAGTTTGATTCCCTCTACCGTTGTTAATTCTTTCTCGATTAAATCTTCTTCTTTCGGCAGATAGTTAGCTGTAAACCAGTTATAGAAAGATTCATCGGTTACAGTCTGAGCGGTATCAATTACTATTGTTCTGTAATTATCGTTTATCCAAGTTTTTGTATCTATCATGTATACACTTTGGCTACTATAATTAAAAGTAGCATCGGGCGCTTTTGTAATTCCACTGGTGTTCATATTTGAAAAGGATTGCCCGTTGCTTGTAAAATTTAGGCCAATATTGAAATTAGAGGTAGATCCTAATTCTTCATTTGCCTGATATGTTCCTGCTTCTATCGTGTAGGTAGTAGGTTCAGCGGTAGTAGAAAAAGTATCTATGTTTCGAAGAATAATAAAATAATACGCAGAATCAATAGATTGCGTCTCTTCTATAACAAACGTTTTATAAATATCCTCCCAACCAGTCGAGGTAGAATAAACTTGGACGACAGAAGAGCCAGAATACCGATAACGAAAAGCAGAGTTATTAGAGCTCATACCATCAAAAGAAGTAACACTACCCGACAAGGTGGTAAAATCTAAAGAAGTAGTAGTATAACCTATAGAGCCAGCATGCCAACCCGAAAAGTTCGGAGAATCTATCCACGTATAAGTACCAGGCTGAAGATTAGGAGCTATCAAATAACTGCCATGAGTAGAGAACCAACTAAAAGAAGTACCAGCGTCTGTCCCCATATGAATATAACGGTACTTCTCATTCGTCCAGCCGGAACTATTATACACAAGAACATTCAATTGAGGTTTGTTAGAATCCTCAAAAAGCTGGTAATATACCCCATTCGCAGAAACGGAAAGAGTATCATAATAAATATCACAACAAGAAAACCCCTGAGAAGAACTATAAGAGGAAAGGTCAACGGTAGAATTTAAATAAAAATAACTATTAGCACCGGCCATATTATTCTACCTCCCCGTTATAAATCGGTATGTTGATAAACGCCGTTCCGTCAGAGTTCACCTGTACAGGGAAATTCTGCCCGTCCGACGATCCGCTTTGCGCCTTGATTCCGCCGACTGCCGACGTCGTGGCGACAGGCGTTTCGGTCAATGAAACAGATGTCAGTTTATTCTCGTAATATTGATAAGTATAGTAATATTTTTGAGAATAAAAGTATAAATACATCCCCATACCGTCAACGCGTTCTATGATTGCTCGTTCATATTCAGATTCTCCACTATCTCCGAATAAAAGAACTACCAATTTTCCTTCCTGTGCAGCTGATTCAATATCATGATAATGGGGATAAAGACTGCTTGCGGTTATATTGTCGGAGTTCAAATTGATAAAAGCAATATCGCTTTCCGATAAGTTCGACAAATCAGCCTGCCCGCTTACGCTCGTGTTGTTATCAAGCTCAACCTCGACGTTCAGGTTCTTTCCGCTTAGCGTTACGTTCACGCCGTCAGGCTTTACAATGGGCTTTGTGACGGGATAGCCGTCTAACGTGATTCCAGCTTTCTCCGTCTGCCCAGAAGCCGCAGAGGGCATTTTTACGCCGCCTAACGCCGTATTTGTCGCCTGCGGCAATGTGTACTCCTCCTGCGGCAGATTCGCCGTTGCAGTAATTTCTTCGCCGCTTTTCAAAGTGATTTTGGTTGTCAGAACATTTCCGCTTACCGTATTCTCAATCGATTGGATATCGTCCGCGGAATAGCCGAGTTTTTTATATATAGCAGCCATTTAATTTACCTCCTTTACGTAAAGTTCGCCGTTTACCATGACAATATCCGCACTGTCTGCCGTAGCCTCAGGGAGCGCGTCAACTCTTGCAATGACTTCATTCTGTTTTACTCCGGCGGAAGAGACTGCTTCGTCAACATACTGCTTTGTCGCATAGTCCGTCAGTGTCTGCGTTAAAACCGTGCTTGTTATGTAGTTCTGCAAGGTCTGCGTCAGAAGCGTCTGCGTTACATACGACGAAAGCGTGCTGCTTAGTTCCGTCTTCGTCACGTACGCGGAGAGGTCGATCTCTGTCGAGCCGATGCGCTCCCACTTGTTGTTCGTGTAAATCCACTCATCGTAACTGTCCCCCGTCGCACCGTCTTCTTTCGGCGTTAAGTAAATGATATTTTTAGACGGGGATTCTACGTCCGGATATCCCGTATCAGGGTTTTTAGAGACGATCTCAAACGACGAGCCGGAGATCTGGTCAATAAACTCTTTCACCGCGTCGATCACGGTGTCGGTAATTTCTCCGAGGTTGTAGACTACTTCCCACTTCGTCTCATCGATTCCTCCGTCCGAAGTCCAGGGCTCCGTAAATATGTCGCTTACCTTCGCGCGCATGATATAATTTTCTGTTCCGCGGCGGAAAAAGTAATAACGCCCCGAATACATAACGACGGTAGACGCAACCCCGGGGGTTCGGATAGAATCCGCACCGACCTGTTCTCCGTCCGTAATCCTAACCCAAAGTTTATTGGTATCCTGCACTGCTGCCGTATATTGTGCCTGAAGCGTGTCGATATCTTCCTCATTCTGCGTAACTCTTGCTTTTAGCGGCTCGATCTCGGCGCCCCATTCGTTTCCGGTATCAAACGAAAATACCTCTCTCCAATGCGGCGGGTCTGCCGTCTCTTTCCCGGGTTCGGCATTCCCCGGCGCAGTGTCTGAATAATAAAGCGTATCGAGGTGAATTACATATTCCCCGATCCCGTACGTAAAATAAGATCCCCATTCCTTAATAGACCGCGCGGGGTATTCTCCGTTCTGCGCTTTCCCCTCGTGCTCGCTCTGCGTCGAAATGATATCCGACAGCTGTTTCAGGATCAACTTATATACGTCGTCTGTCGGCGCGGAGGGCAATTCCGCCGGAATCCCCTTTTGCACCGTAAAGGAAGTTTGAGATGTTGCGATTACCTCAGTATCTGTGTCCTCATCATTTGAGTTGTACAGCGCGAAAAACTGCGCTTTCACTACCCCGGCGTACTGCGTGACCGCCGAGGGGACTTTCAGCTCCCACGTGTTCAGCACAGCCCCGTCCAGCTCCACCGGTACGTCATTGTTCATCAGCAGCCCTTTGTTCGTCATCAGGTACGGACCTGCATACACGCCGTGCGGCAGCTGAAAATAGGCGTTTACCATGTTGGAGGTAGCAAAGGGAGCGACGAAGATCACTCTGTTTGCCTCCGCGCTCCCCTGATAAACCTGTGTAGGGTACGCCTTAAAGATCGTACCCTCTCCGTCCGCATAAAATATCATGTTTATTCCTCCGCAACGGGTATCCCCGTAAATTCAACGTATTCGTTCAGAAGCGACTGATTGTGATTCAATTCGTCCGAAATCTTCTCCTGCGTCTCTTCATACAGCTTGGAAAGGAAATCCCTGTCCTCTTCGTCAGCGAGCTCCTGAGCCGCTAAAATCGCCTCTAACTGCTCCGTATAGCCCTTGACCGCTTCCGCCTCTTTCTCCGCGTTGGCTTGCAACGCCTTCGCCAGTCTCATAAATGCGCACGTCTTTTCATCCATTTTCTTATCCTCCTTTTATTCAACGGCTTGCGTATTTTCTTTGAACCACTCATACTCTTTTATTCCCACCGAACTGTCCGCAGTCACCTCGATATTTCTGAAAGCGGCATTTGTCCATTCTCCGGCGGAATTATAGACCTCATAACCTGTCCCGTCCTCTTCGCTGATGTACGAAAGACTTGTCGTTCCTGTTTCGGAATTGTATGTACAGGACATTCCGGTATAACTTTGGTTGTTGCTTGTAAACGCAAGCGTTGTGATTTTAACATTTGCAGGTACGGCATAAACCACCTCGCTGAACCGATACTTGCCCGCTTCGATCGTCATCGTCTCCTTGAATATATTGTGTACAATGGAAATGCTCGGCAATATGATCAGCTGCCCCGCGTATACGTCCATGTTGCAGGCAATCAGAAGCCGATCGCCGACGGGGATCTTCTGCGTCGTCACGTTTCCGTCCTCGTCCTCTACCGTGATCTCCGTATCTTCCTGATTCGGCGAATAGACGATAGCCCACGCTTTCCCCTCTACGCTCGCCGTAATCTGCCCTAAACGCATGACCGTGCCGTCTACCGTCACGTCTTCCGCGCCCGTCCAGTCCTGCTGCGTCATTTCGCTTACGTCGACGAAATCGTCAAACTTGTTGATTCTGTGCGGAGAAATGAAAAGCCCCGCAGCATTATCCCTGTCGGAGCCTTTGATCAGCGGGTTCATCGCCGCCAGCGCAGAGCCTATTACAATGTTTTTCCGATTCGTCACAAAACTCGCCTGATAGGTGAAGTTCAGTATTTCCCGACTGTCCTTGCGGAACAATATGGGTTTATTTTCAGGTGTACCGACAAGCGGCGTATTATAAACGATTGAATCCCGATCTTTTGGCAGTTTCAGCGCTACATCCAAATAAATCTGAGGGTCTCCCCATACCGGCCCGTTCTGCAAAAGCGCGAAATGCAGGTAGTACATTCTTCCGTAATAATCTCCGTACGGAACGTACTGCTGCCAATATCCCGTTACTTCATCATTGCCGTTTTTAACATTATGTTCAACACTTTGCGGGCCCGCCGAGTAATTATCCTCTGCAAAGAATGAGAAATTCATCGTCGTCCCCATTGCCGTACCTAAAACAGGTAAAACTATAGGTTTATTATCACCTGCAATCACATTTTTTCCTTTGTCCAATCCCCATATTTTTGCATAAGTAATCTTTTCCTCAATAAAGGCTTCTTCTTGTGTAAACACCTCTTTGAGATATGCCAAAAACATTTGATTTACCAGCGCCTGTCCGTCGTCTTCCACTTCGTTACCGATCACCAGATAATCTGTGTAAAGCGTTTCTCTGCGGAACGCCTGCCGCTCCGATACTTCGTAAAATCGCTTATAGCTCGGTACGTTGATATACTGCGACAGCCTGTTAAAGTCTTTGGAAAGCGTAAGCTGTACCTTGATATAACTCGGCATAAATTCCGTAAATACCGCGGAGATATAATATTCATCGTCAAAGAGCTGCCCCGCTTTCGGTATCCTGTTCAGGTTGTATACCATATACGTGAGTGTCTTTTCCACGTTCCCCAGCCGCGCGATAAGTCCCTTCATGTTCTCGCCGTAATAAGAGGTCTCTATCATGTTCGCCCCCTGATTATATGGCAGTGCAAACGGGTGCTGCATTCCCACGATATACTGCTTTGTCTGCGTCACTCTCGTGGAAAATATCGGTATGTAGGTGATCTGGAACATGAGCGTCGGATAGTCGATATTATAAAACCAATCGAAATTTTCTCCGCTCGCCGCTTCCAAAATATTGATAATAGCGTACTTTTGCAAGGCGCTGCTGATTGCGTCAGGTACTTTGAAATTCAAGCCCCTGATATTCCTTTCCCCTTGCGTGTAGTAAACCCCGTACGCCTTGCTGGTCGGATACGTTACGCTGTAAGAAGAAAGATTCGAGTTATAATCTACCGATTCAAACACATACGGCGTAATATCGCAGGTTGTAAGTTTTCCGTCTTTGATATAAGCGCAGGTCAGTTTCTCCACCTGATAAACGGGGAAAATCGTCTGAATGAGCATATTCTCGTCTGTGATACGCACATTCATGGATTCCGTCCTGACAGAGCGATAGCCGCCCGCAAAGGGCTCCATAATAACACCTTTCGCCCAGGAAAGCTGACTGACAAGATTATCTACCGAACTGTCGAGATTCGTCGCATAGTGGTTGATATCCTGACAAACCATTTTTCCCGTATACGGCGTTTTATACATATCCGCATAGTCATTCATCCCGTATTTATCGAAGTAAATCACCCCGTTTCTAAGCCGTGGCTCGGCATGAATAAAGCCCCCTATCTGCTGTAACCTTTCGCGGAGATTCTCCTTTGTGAACGCAAATTCGGGGGCTATTACGTTTTTATATTCCTCCGCTTGTTCCTCGTTAAAAGTAAAGCGGTTGGGATAGCCGTCAAGGTGTGGTTCGATTAGATCAAGCGTGCGCTGGACAACATCGGTGATCGTCCACTTTTTGAGGGGGTAACGGTTTTTAATAACAGTAAAATAATATTCTACTGTTTTTGTCGCCTCCCCACCTGCGGGCATCTCAAATTCACTTTCATATCTTGCGACATACATACCTTCCTGCAAAACAGTAGTATATGGAAAAGAAATAGATTCAAAAATAGGCTCTCCTCCATATAAAACTGTTAATTTTCCTCCGTCAAAGTTAGCTTGATTTTCATAAATTACAGAAGCTGGAACGAATGTAAATTCTGTTCCAATTTCCAATACAGCCTTATACGTACTCGGGGTTTTTTCTGGAAATCTGCTTTCTGAGCTTATTGGAGTTGATAAAGGAGCATTTAATGTATATATGTTTCCCAAAGTATTTGTAAATACAATACTATCCCCCACTAATCCCTCTAACAGTTTTGTCTCTTCAATTAAGTATATTTCATGCTTGTAGAGCTTTTTATCCTTAATTGTAAGAACGGAACGGTCATTTGCAATAACATAGTTAAAGGACTTCTCCGAAGTAATTTGACCGTAAGCGTTTTTCGTCCTGGCGTCAATCTGAACACGGGACAACATATCGAAATGTTCCTCTTTACAGAGAACCATTGTCAGATATGCTTCGTCCAACTGTTCATCGAGAAGATCAGCCGTTTTCAAGGGGAAAACTGCTTTCGGATAAAGTTTGCCGTTAATGCTGACTGTGAATGTGATTGACATGTTTCATGTCCTCCTTAAAATTTTTTATATGAAAAAAGCGCCCTTTCAGGCGCTTATTTCTAAAACAAAAAACGGTCATTCCGTCTTTTTCTTTTTATCTTTCAAAAATAATGCAATTATAAAAATTATCCCACTACAAATATCTGCTATTATATAAATCAAAAACCAATCACCATTATAAGTTTCTGCTGTTGTCTCTACTAATGTTAATTGGTCTAATTCAATAGAAATATTCCAAGCTTCACTATTAGATTTTACATCTTTTAAGTATAACTTATTGTCTTTAATTTTCGCAAAATACAAACCAATATAGTGTTGATCCCCCCAATTCCCTCCTGTTTTCTTAAAATCAATCGACCGAAATACCAATTCATCTGTAATAAATTGATATTCTGTAGTATAGACCCCTTTAATATGATATAGCCCCGAAATACGGTCCTCCTCGTAACTACTTGTGTATACTTTCCTACTTTCCGCTATTATACTATTTTTAGTAGAATTATAAAGAGATATTAAAGCTAAAATAGTAGCAATAATAAAAATAATTGCCGAAAAAGATGTAATTATTTTTTTTCCCATATAATCCCTCACAATACACTTTCTTAGTTAAATTCTTTTAAGTAAGATTATACTGTTTAAATATAAAAAATGTCCACATTTTAACTAAAATTATCATGCAATCGACAAAATTAGTCAAAATCTTTTGTGTTTTAGGGGTGGGCGGAGATGAAAAAAGACGGCTTAGCCGTCTTTAATGTTATGTATTCACTCCATAAAGTTTTCGTAATATAGATTGTAATGCAGCTATATCTACTGGGTGTAATCGTCCGATTTTACCTAGAAAATCTTGTTGCTGTAATCTTATCAGTTTTTCACATCTAGCCGTGGACTCTTTACTTAACCCAGCCGCGCACCAATACGCCAATTTATATTCGCCGCTAAATTGGGGTCTCGGTTCATGGCTTGTTATTTTTACAGCAATAATGATTGCCGTCTGATTATCTATGACAATAACCGGGCGACGTTTCACTTGCTGCGGATTATCTTCAAAAGCTACATTCGCCCACCAAAGCTCCCATTTATTCATAATCGTCGTCTTCCTCGGCGGGCAAAACTAAAACATTATCGGCATTCCTGTAACCGATAAAACATTCTTCCCCTAATTCAGGAAGCGAAAATGACGGGAGCTCTTTTCCTTTATAGGCTTCCTTTATTAAGCTATTCGGAATAGGGATATCATGTTCTCCGCAGCGATAACGAGTTTTCCACGGTTTTTCATTGTGCGTAATTTCCACTAACGCAGATGCGCTGTATTTCCCGTACTCTCTATAAACATCCAGTAAAAGCTGAATGTCTTCGTCATTAAATTTATCGGGAGAGTAATCATCCGCCGTATGCTCAATATTATTATCTCCGCACACCTTAAATGTATGATAAACATTAGGCACAACAGGACCGTAATCCCAAGCCTGAATTTCATCAGAAAAAAGCGGTTTCCCGTTTCTTGCCAATGCCCAAGCCTGAGCAAAATATAATAATTTATTCAGTTTTAAGTTCGTAATGCTACCCTCTTTCTCGTTTCGCGCTAAGTCAATAAAGAAATTAGCAACATCAACAGCGTGCAACATGATGAACTCCTTTTTATTTATTCTCTACATTCATATTATTGCAATTTTCATAATTTGTCAATAGCTTTATGTAAAATTTTTTTAACATAAAAGCTATATATCAGTCAACGAAAAACAAATGCCAGTCAAAGTCCAATAATGTCCCGATACGTTTTGCCATATCGACAGACGGAACTCGCTCGCCTTTTATAATATGCGTAATATATCCGCGATCTACGTCAAGGATTTGCGCAACCTGATATCTCGTAAACCCCTTCTTTTCAAGTCCTGTTTCAATCACCTTTGGGATTTGTGACTTTTTAAAATGCACAATATCATCAGCGTTATCGGCTTCCACCAGCATAACTCTATCCTCACCTTTAACAGTTATATTTTCTACTGAGCTAGGTGTAACAGGTTCCGCTCCGTCCAACCACAATGCAAGCGCTTCTTTTGCCATTCTAAATGCCTCTTCCAGCGTTTCGCCTTGCGTAAAACAACCGGGAAGATCCGGAAACTCTACCCAATAGCAATTATCTTCTTTATGAAATTTTGCAGGATAAATTCTGTTTTCCATCGCTATTTTCACTTTTACTCTTCAAAATGGCTGCCAAAAACTTGTTGACAACTAAATATCTTTGTGCTAATATATTGGTGAACATAGGCGAAACCGTTTATGGCGGTTAGCCGTTAGGGGTTATTTTTTGATAACCGCCCACTGCTACTGGGCGGTTATCTATTTTCTCATCAATGATTTGTTAAAAAAGACGGCTTAGCCGTCTTTTTTGTTTTCCTTATGCTCTTTTTGCCGCTTTTATTTGGCTACTTACAAAAGTTACAACCATCTCTTGTTTTGCCTTATTTTTCTTTTTTAGCAAATCCGAATAATAAATTTTAGCTTGTTTATTACTTGTTTGTTCAATTAACTCAATTAACTCATCTTCGGTCATTTCTTTCAATAAATCATCTTGTCTCTTTTTATATGCTTGTTTTTCCTTTAAAGAAACAAGCTCCTTTTCCCACAACAGTTTAGAATATGCTTCTTGATTTTTCTTAAATTCCTCTAACCTCTTCATCTTCTTCTCCTCCTTTTATCTTATTGCCTTTACTACTATCATATTGCGGATTTTCAATTTCAGTACATTCAAACCATCCCCAAATTGAATACTGATTATACTTTTCAGCAATATCTTTTGCCAGCTTAAACTCTTTACAATAAAAACTAGCCTCAGGAGAGCCATATACACCAATATATAATTTTGAATTGGTTAATTCCATTAAATTTTTGACTAAGCCATCATATTCTTCAATGGTGTAATCTTTATCGCAATTATGAAATGTCACTTGATATCCATCGTCAAATGAAACAATACTTTTAGTAAAATAATCATAAGTTCCATCTTCAAGTCCTTCAAAATCTTTTAATCTTGAAAGAACATTGTTTATCGCCTGCATTTCATCTCTCTTCCGTTTGGATTACAGTTATAATATAATATAATTAAAACAATTTGTCAATATTTTTAGAACATTTTGTTATAAATTATTTAATAGTTCAATCTCCTGTTTGCAGTCCCCGCACGCACGTTATTTTGCGTGATCGTCATGCTTTCCAGTGTTCTGTTTAAGTCGATGACATTCTGCGCCTGTGCGTAGGAAATTGCCTGTCCTGTAATTCCGACAAGAGCGCCGACAAGCGCACCGGGCGCTCCGCCACCAACTGCCGCACCAAGCGCAATACTCTCTAAAATTCCAAGCGCAGAATTTCCGATGTTATACATAAACTGCATTTTCTGTTGATATTCAGAAGCACCTGTTCTCAGTTCTATCGTACTGACTTGATGTGTTATAAGCTGCTGCGCAAAACCTTTTGCCGTTTTATAGATCGCTACTGCCGCTCCTACCTTTTGGGCGGCATCTTTCGTTATGGCGTTATCTTTTTTCTTCTCCGCGGAGGAATTGGAGACGGGAGATTCCGTCTCCTTTTCTTTCTCGTCCACGTGGATATAGAGATGATATTCGTTTGTATTAGGCATGATCAGGCTCCTTTACGACGTCCACAAAAACAAATTCTGTTCCCGTCCAGATTTTAATGCTTGCGATTTGTTCCTGCGGGATAATCCAGAAATTCTCATACTTTTTCGCCTCGAATACTCCGTCGATAAATTGTCCCGTTTCCGCCGTTCCGCTGATTCCGTCTCCCCTGTAAGAAAAAGACGTCTTGACAACTTTACCGCCGGCATCTGAAAACGTGAAAGAATAGCCGACATAACTCTCTGGAAGAGTAAAGGAGATCACCCAGGCATCTGCGGGAGGCGGAAGCGGGACGATCGCTTCTTCGTCGTCTACGATCTCGATCATCAAAACGGTAAGCCCCGCGTTCTTTACGTATTCCCCCGCCATGCTCACGTCCGTTATCATGACGTTATAGGTATGATCGGATGCAGCGCCCGGAATCACAGCTTTTAATTCATGCGCGACATTCTTATCCGCACTCATCAAAAAGCCGTAAATATAACCGATCGGGTCATTGTCGCGAAGAGCCGGGATCGTAAACTCCGCCTTGATCTGCGTATTTGCCGCGATGTTTTTTGCAACGCCCTTTTCATCGTTGGAATAGACATTCGGCTCCGTCGTCGAGGTTCGGTTGAATACAAACGTCTGGAACGGCAGTTCCATTCCGTCCAGATAGAATTTGAAATCGCTGGAATTGACGCCGTTTTCCACGAAGTTGTATGTAAGATAGACGGTCATCAGCATGTATTTCCCGATAATCCCCGCGGTGGAAGATATGCCGGTGGCGGGAAACGAATACTCGAAACCGCCGTAATAATTGATTCCCTCTTCGTCCGTAAACTGCGCGCCTTTGTTCGCCTTGAAATACGAATCCACCACCGGGCGCAAGAGATGCGGCATGATAAACTCGTTTTCTTCCGTCTCTTCCAGCGCAACGATCTCTTCGCTTCCGTCCTCTTTCTTCACTTTCATTTGTCGGGGCGGCGTCAAAGGGACTGCGAACTCATACGAGCAGTTATATACGCCCATCACCACGCCGCCGTTCGCCGTCGCCGTACTCGAATTGATGAGCGATAATATCCCTGAAATATAGTGCGTGATCTGGTTTCCCTGCCGCCTTCCGCGCTTGTACTTCCCCGCTTCCGACATCGTTGCGAAGAGGTATTTTTCATTGACAAAGCGGCTGTTCAAGCCGTTTTCCGCATTGAGGATTGCGTTCAGGTCTGTTTCAATCTTTTTCGCTATCTGTTTTAAGTTAATCATTTTTCGGTGCTCCTGTTTTAAAATAGGCGAGAAACAAATTCTGCATCAAACTTTTTCCTTTGTTGTGCACTTCCTCTGCCTCTGCTATGATGATTATTGGAAATTCTTTGCTGAGTATCCGGATACACCCGAGATACAAACTCTGATTCAAACGCAGTTTTCTTTTCTGAAATTTCTTTTTCGCGTTCTTCGTTTTCTACTTTCCCCTGTAAATCATTTGATATAAGGCGAATCAGCTCTTCTATGGTAGCGTTCCACCAATGCTCGTTCGGATTCTGTTTCCCTCTCCAATACGAAGAGATCCACGGCTCGTTTGTGTAAACCATATACGGAGCGATGTTCTCGTCTACATAGATGTGATACGTGTTTTCGTCGCTCCATTCCCCCTTTATGGCTTTAAACGCGAGGTTTCCCGTATCTTTGGGCGCGAGCTTCCTCAGTGTATTAACGGCCCGAAAAAAGGCGCTCTCTATTCGCTCTCGGTTAACCATAAGTCCTCTACCTGCACTAAGCGCATGACGTAATGAATGGCGGGGACGTCTTTCAGATAGCGGAATGCCTCCCTGCTCCCGGATAAGATGTCTTTCTCCACTTGAACGATCTGCCAGATGCTTCCGCCCTGCGTTATGATATATCCGCCGACTTTATAGCCCTCGTCGTCGTTGGTGCGGATCGCGTATGTGGCGCCTTCGCTGTTTTCAAGATTTCCGAACAGCTGCTTATAAGCCCAGCTCTTCACGTCCACCGGCTCGTAATTGAACTCGATTCTCTCGTCGTCCGGACTGTTCGGCCGCGTCCTGTAATAAACGCCCGTCAGCGTCTGATCGAATCTCCCGCTTAAAATATCCAGATAATCGAACATCACAGCACCCCCATATAGGTAAGCGCCTTGCCCGTCTCTTTCAGCGGCGTCGAAAGAATTGTCTTTGCGGAATCGATCACGGCCGCCGCTTTTTCCTCCGGCTTGATCGAATACATCAGGTTCCCGACTTTCAAAAGATAAGGGGCCTGCTCTTTTAACGCCCTAAAAATAATGGGACGGGCGGACGGCATGTGCGCGATCAGCCAGTCCTGCTCCTGATTATTGACGCTGTAATCGTGAATATAGGCATAAATAATCGTGGAAACGTCATTGAGGAATTGCTCGATAATCATTTCCGGATTCGGCGCCTTTCTCTCTGCAAGTCTGGCACGCAAATCAATTCCCATGCGCAAGATTGCGGATTCCGTCAGTTTGTACTGTTCGGAAAAGCTGTCAAACACCATGTATTCGTCATTATACGGTTCGATGGCACAGGCCCTGTAATTGTAAAACATATTTTGCCTCCTGATAATGGAGCGGGCTTTGATCTCGGCTCAAAACCCGCAGGAAAAGCCGTTTTTAGGAAGGTCACGCCACAGTCACGGCGTTGGAAAGGGGCTTTTACGAAAACCCCTTAGAAAAAACGGTTAAGACTTCTTAACCATGTTGATTGCCTGCGCATAAGTCGCGCTTGCAGTATTCGTGGCCGTTACATTGACCGTCTGTGTGGTATAGCCGGAAGCCGTTACCTTCACGGTTGCGGTCTTGCCTCTTCCGAGAATGTAAGTATAAGTACCGTCCGCATTGTTCGTGAAGCCGACAGGCTTACCGTCGCTGGTAATCGTCAGCAACGCATTCGTGATGGCGGGCGTTCCGCTTTCCGTTCCCTTGATCGTCGCGGTAACGGTCGTCACATCATCGCTTCCGTACACGCCGATCTTCTGCGTTTTGCCGTAGTTGACCGAAGCGGTGCCGTAAGAAGAAATAACTTCGTTAAAGTCCGCGGGAGCAACGATATTGCCGTTGGTATCGACCGGGTTGGTAAAGTTTTCAAGATCTGAAATTACGATACCGAGAGCAGAAGGACGGACGACGCCGCAGCCCCACTGCCACAGATTCTGAATCTTGGTCCCAACGCCGGAACCGGGATTGGGGATCGGGTTGATCGTCGTGTCGGCACGGCCGAACGCAGTTCCTTCCGCATTTGCGATGTATGCCTGGATCTTGTCAAATTCAGCGAACTGATCTGCGGTGATCCCCATATACGCGGCTGCCTGTCTCCAATAAGAATCGGGGACTACTTTAATATACACGCCCGAATACATACCGCGGATAAGATTCCCCTTCGGTCTGCCGTCTTCGGTGAACGCGCCGCGCAGGAGCATTTCCTGAGGGAGATTGCCGCCGTTGATCAGAACGCCGTTTTTAACTGAAAACAGCAGATCGAAAAACGCCTGTTTCATGATGATGACGCAGCGATCAAGGTCATACTGAACGATCCCCTCCGCCCAGGAAGTCTGCGGGTTCGTCATCAGTCCGATCACCTTGTTCATAGTCTGCTGCAGATAACCGTCGTCGGTACTGGTGAGATCTACGTCGACGACGTTTGCGTTCTCCGTCGTTGCCGCCCGATAAAGCGCCCCCTTGATCTGCGTGGCCATGATCGTGGAATCTTCCATGTTCGCGACGGTATCGGGAATCATCCCCGTATACTGAGCGACAATCGGAAGCGAAAGCATGTTCTGAGACAGCTTATAAATGACGGTCGGCTGATCGTAGAGCTGATTAAAATACACGTCGAACCCGTCCGTCTGCGGCGTATTGGGGAGATTTCTGTTTTCCAGCCCGTCGTTGCCGGGTGTGCCGGGAAGATAACTTCCCGTATAGGGCTGCATCGTAATCGTACGGGGAACATAGGGAGGCGGAGCCATGATGGGCACGCGTACCGAAGATACGCCCTGTGCCTGCGCCGTCCTGTTCGTTACCCCCATTCCGTCGATAAAGATCTTTGCGTTGAGAAGGTTTCGCATCCATACGTTGTAGAGGGCGCGATCCGTCAGAATGTCGTCTACATTCGGATAGTTGCCGTCCCCCACGCCGTACTGCGAATAAGCCTTGCCGAGGTTTGCCATGACCTGCGAATACAATCCGCGGTCGGAAAGTCCGTTTGTTTCAATTACTGCCATAATTCTTTACTCCTTTTCAAATTTTATTTTCCGAGCAGGGCGTTGATTTCTTTTTCGCCGTACTCTTTTGCTCCCGCCATAGGCGGCTCTTTGGTCTTGAACCCGTATTTCTGATCAAATGAATCGGGTTCCCTGTTTTCCTTCGGCGTAAGCGCAGCGACCAATTTATCAATCGCGGTAATCAGCCGGTCGAGTTTATCGTCGCCTTTCTCTTCCGTCTTTTCCTCCGCTTTCTTTTCATCGGCCTTTTCTGCGCCCTCGCTCTCATCGACGCGGTCTTTTGCGGTCTGGGAATCTTCGTTTCCGGTTTCCTTTTCCTGCGCCGCAACGCTCTCGTCGATCCTGTCTTTTTCGGTCTGAGAATCTTCGCCCTTTTCGGCGATGTCTTCTTCGGCCTTTTTGACTTCCTTTTCGTCAGTCGTTGCCATTGTTTCTTCTGCCTCCTTTTTCTTTCTTTTCAAAAAATCAAACATTTGTCCTGCCTCCTTTCGGGCATAAAAAAAGCGCCTTTCGGCGCTCTATCATAAAAGCTGTGTCCGCGACGGATCATACGCTCGGTTATGCCGTTGCGAGTAGTCGATATAAATTTTATTCCACTCTACGGCTTTCTCCCTTGCCAGCTGATATGCCTTTTTGTCGATTGACCTGTTTTCGATCGCAAGCGTTTTATAATACCTTACTTTTCGCTCTAACGCCCGCTGATTCTTCGTGACCTGATATTCTCTCTCTGCCGTCTCTTCGTCATAGCGCGTAAATCTGCGCCCTTTTTCATAGGGAATTTTATAATGACGGCAGTTAAAGCCGAATAATCCGTTTTTATACCGCTTTCCCGCTTTCGTCGTATAATAATGATCGGTTGCGGCTTCGAGCGGCACGTATTTTCTCCCGTCGCTCGTCGTGCCGGACGTCCCGTCCAGGCTGTAAACGCGCCCCTGCCAGGGCCGGCACCGTTCCGAACAGTCCGCATGCGTGGATACGATGATCAGTTTTACCCCGTTTGCTTTCAGTTCCTCCAATTCTTCCTGATGCCTCGCATAACGCACTTCCATCTCTGCGCGGTTTCGCAGGGAATTTCTCCCGCTGATATCGTCCGGGTCTTTCGGAAATGACTTTACGAGCCTGTCTACAACCGGTTTTACGTTTTTTTTCAGATAATCCTGCGCGTATTTCTGCATAGGCACCCCGTAAAAGGCAGGCGGCGCCTGCGGAGCATACTGCCTTATGATTTCCTTCGCCCTTGTTTTCGGAAGCGTTGCTTCGCCATTTTCTCCAAGCACGGAAATGAACGCCGCCGCGAGCAACAGGTTATTTCCCAATGAAGACCGGATGATGTTATACTGGTTATTCGCAAATATCCAGAGACTTCTTTGCGCCGCGTCCTTTAAAACCGGCAATTTAAGCTCTTTCACGGCATTTTTGATAATAATAGCCGCCAGTCTCAGAATATCATTTTTCGGCGTCAGGCGGAATATCTCCCGCTTGATCAGTATTCTGATTTTCGTTTCCGCTTCTTCTATCGTCAAAGCCTGCGGATTCAGCTTGTCCGAAATAATCCCTTTCATTGAAGGCCGCCTCCATTGATTCCTGCTGTTCGTTTTTCAGCTTTTCCAGGTATTCCCTCGTTTCCGCCGCAGAGAGATTATTGATCGCCTGCACCGCCGCTTCTTTCGGTATCAGACCTGCCGCAAAGTTTTCACGGATATTCTGGTCTGATTGCAGTTTGTTCCCGATATAATCGGACAGCTTCAGCTCTACGTTGTCGTCGAGCCCTTCCAGCCGCGAGATCTCCTGTATCGCACGGTTGATAACAGGAAGAAATAAGCCGTGGAACTGTTTTACGCTCGCACGCGTCAGATTTTCCTCCGCCGTAACCTCCGTCGCCGTTTTTGCGGAATTATCCGGGACCAGATGAGGAAAGATCGAAGTCGGAGAAAATCCCGCCCGAACGGCGGCTTCCTTCTGATATAGCTCCCACATTTCTCTGTACGCCGTCGATCTTATCTCAAACTGGACGGGCGTCGGCGCCATTTTATCCTTATCGAACATAGACGGCATGACATAGACGAACGATTCGTCTTTATATCCGTCCAGTTCCGCGGTCGTCACATCAAACGCCATGCCGGGATTCTGCGCTTGCAGCCGCGCCATCGTCTCCTGAAGAAATTGCTTCGGCACGAGGATCTTCCCTTCTCCGTTCAGAACGTCTATCATCGAGCCGCTGTAAACGACGTCGAGAGACCAGAGAAGATCGAGCAAACCATATAAGAGAGGATCGCCGAACGGCGCATCCGGAACACATGAATTTACGCCCGTGCGCGTCAGCAGCCATACGCCGAGCCCGTCCGTGAATGGAAGCTCCATTTCTTCGTTCAGTCTGTTGATTCCGTTCCGCACAAGTTCCTGCTTTACCCGCGGAGGAAGATTCTCGAAAGATACTCCCACCTGATACGGAGACGGCAGCGTGGGAGAATTTGCCACGCCGCTCTTGCGGAATACTTTGTAAACGATTACAGGTTTCAGGGCTTCGTTATATTTCCGTTCTTCCACCAGCCAATACTCGATCTGCTCTCCGATCTCCCGTTTCAGGTTTGAAAGAATAGAAACAAAAAAGACGGCGCTGTTTACATTCCCGGCGTCGTCTGTGGAAATCAGGCTCCTGTCCAGCCTTACGGCCGACAGGGACGATCTTCCCAATCTGTCGATATCGATCTTGATCGGGGCGCTCCCGCACAACATGGTAAAGCGTATCGCCCGATCCAGAAATTTTGAAAAGTTGGAGTAGGTCGCCCACGCGCCGCCCAGCTTCTCACAGGTGTAATCGTCTCCTTCAAAATAGGTTTTGTCTCCCCTGACCACGCGGGACGCACCGTTTACGAGAGCAAAGCCTGTCCCGGATGAGAGCGCATTGTTATGCACTCCGTCCACCGCGCCGCTTCCGTATGCAATACACGGCCGGATCACGTATTCCATGTAATTGATCCAGTAATAATCCAGCTGTGAATAATACGTGGAGTTATTGGTGTAGTTTTCAAAGGGAATCCTCCCTTTCGTATCGAGGTAACGCTTCAGATATTTCGGTAATTGAAAAGCCATAATGTCTCCTTATCCGCTCATTGTCATGTAATTGTAGTAATAGTGTGCCGTCGCGTATTTGTCCGCGTCGATCGTATGATCGTCCTGTCCGTCGGGGATCTCGTTGTTTTCGTCATAGCAAAAGGTTTCCGTCTCTCTTAAACTCGGTTCGTTCATCGGAATATCCAAAACACGGAATATTCCCCTGAAATATCCGTTCTGCAGCCTTTTAATGTCCCGCTCGATATTCTTGTTTTCAACTGCCCGGCAATAGAATCCGGTGTGATTCTGCCATTCAAACATCAGGTCCTGCGTTACAACCGCGCTGTCAAATACCCAGCACTCGTTATAAGCGCCCGGCATCATAACGCCGTGCATTCGCATAAGCGCATAAAATTCATCGTACCACTGTTTCATCAACCGAACCTGCATAGAGTTCGGGATCGGCTCCCCTTCGTCTTTCGGATTCAGATAAAAAGTCCCCAATTTCAACAGGATGCCGTCCGGCATAACGCCCCAGGCACAGACCGCGGTCGCATCTTTCACGATTCCGCTGTCAACGCCGTATATTACGTAAAGAGGATGGTAGCCGTTCGCTGCCATCCTCCTGAAATTTTCGAGCGGAAACAGGTTCCTGTCCCGCTTGAATGTATATAATACAAGCCCCTCGAGCGATACCATCTGCCCCATGTACCAATAGGCAAACTGGCGGGGATTGTTGGCTTTCATCTCCTCGATTTCCTGTATCGTCGCCGGTTTCAATAACTGATAGATATCTTCATAAGTCGTATAGATCCGGGTCGCTCCGTTCTTTATCTCGTCTCCGAAGTATCTGTGGGCCCAATGCGTTCTGACCGGAGGCGGATTGTACGCGTATATAATCTTTCCGTCCGCTTTCAGAAATTTATTCGCCGTCGTTTCCGCGGCTCTGACGTGCAAAGACGATTTCGCCTCGTTCGCTTCATCCAGGATAAACATCGCAAGAGACTTGTCCTGCGGCGTAAATCCCTTTGTCGTATTCAGGTCGTTCGCTACTTTTCCGTTGATCCCTCCGAAATAACATTTCGCCCCCGTAACCAGACAGGTAATTTCCATAGGGGAAAGCGATGTCCTGAACAGATGATCTATTCCCATAAATTGCAGCGTGGAAAGAAACGAGTTGTATATCGTCGGCCTTACGTCCCCTTTTTCCGCACGGCAATACCAGATGTTATTCGATCTGTGCCGTAACATAAGACCGGCTGCTACCGTTTCGTTTGTCGTGGACTTTCCAGAAGATCGCCCGCTTACTTCTACGATTTTCCTGACATTTGCATCCAGCAAAGCAGAAAACTTTTCAGGTATCGTCGCCGCTACTCTCATCGCTCTCCCTCGTCAGATCCCGGACTTCAAATACAAATTCGATCTTGCCGTCCTTATTCTCTTCGATCCCGTAAAGCGCCGACAGCCGCTCGATCGCCTGCAGCTTGTCCTTTACGCTCGCCTTCTCGATATCTTTCACCAATCCCGCAACCGCCTTGTCGATAATCATCTGCGCAAGTGCCTGATTATCCTGCTTCGGCTGTAAACTTTTCTGTAAACTTTTCCCCTCGTTTTGTAAACTTTTTACGGACTTCAATATCTTTGATATTGCGGTCGGAGAAACGGTAAACTTTTTTGCAAGCTCCCGCACGCTCTTTCCGGCCGCATATTCTTTTATGATCGAGGCGCGGTCCTTCTCCGTGAGCTTCGCCATTTCTCCTCCTTTTTCTTATAAAAAAGCGCATAGCTTTCCTGCTATACGCTTTCTCTTTTACCTTTTAATTTATCCGAATAAATCCGAATGAGACCCCGTACGGGTCAGGGAAAGTATCAGCATATCTTCGTAATACTCGTAAATAAGCAACCAGTCAGGCTCGATATGGCACTCCCTGAATCCCCTGTATTCACCGACCAGCTCGTGGTCGTGGAACCTTTCCTCTAAAGGTACTTTGTCTGCAAGTTTCAGAACGACATCGCGGAGCTTAGCAAGATCTTTACCCTGTCTCGCCACCAGCTTTGAATCCCTTTTGAACCGTGTCGTAAATTTTATTTCGTACTTCATTCTGCCAGCAAAGAAGCCATAAGGTCATCAACATTGGTAAATCTTTTCACGTCCGGATCATGGGCGATGCGTCTCGATTCTTCCATCGCCGCAATCGTTTCTGCGTTGGGAGTCTCGATAACCAGCTCAAACGGAATACCGTTCGTTCTGATAACCTGTTTCAAAAAGATATTGATCGCCGTTGTCATATTCAGCCCCAATTTTTCAAACAATTCATTCGCTTGCTTTTTCAGATTCTCGTCAACTCTTATGTTTAACGTCGTCATTTTTAATACCTCCGCTTTTTGTAATTACATTGTACTATTATTATATGCACAATGTCAAGTATTTTTACAAAATAACGACAAATTTTTTTGACAAAAAGCGCCCGACAATCGCCAAGCGCTTTATTCTTTGCAAATATAGTCTTTTGACAGTTTAATCAGGAAATTTCTCTTTCATCATCTTTGTGTACTCGTATTTTGCCCTGCCGTTTATAGTCTCTTTAATTAACCGCTCCCAATCTTCCTTTGTAAAACTATTGTTTCTTATCTCTATTGCCTTATCCATATACTTTTCTGCTAATTCGTCATTGTCAATGGAATCTTCGATGTATGCCTTTTCTTTTAATTGCAAATATTGTTCATAAATTTCCATTATTCACCTCGCATAGGGTTTTTCGTCTTATCTCGTTTCAAATTTTTCCAAATTTCACCTTTTGAATTATCTCAATAACTATCTTGATTATGTTCAATCATAAACCTCATTGCAGTATTAAATGCCACAACTGCACCCACACCTTCAGTAGTTTCCCTTACTCATACATCATATCTAGAGAATACGCTTCCCCTCCAACAAGACCGTACTTTTCAAACTGTTCGCGCCAGTTAGTGCCTGCTTGCATGTGTTTTTTTGTTTCAAGGTCATACCACTCTTTAATGGTTCCCTCTTGCGACTTAACGTATTTTTCAATCTGTTCGTCTTTCAAATTAAACCCTTTCAGGTAATTCTTCTTGACCGCTGCGAGTATCGCATTGTAATATTCTTCGTAAGAGATTAAATTATCTGCCATAGTGATCTCCTTTATTTTTTACCGATGCTTTCATCGCGTAACTTTTTTGCTATATCATAACCAAACTCGCCGTTGCTATCCTCGCAAGGTTTTGTTCGTTCTATAAAATCGCTATAAGATACAGACGATGTTTTTCCTTTTCCTACATACTCACATACATAATAAATAAACAGCGCTTGCTACACTTTTTTTTTCGTTGTATAAACTTTCAATGCCTTTTATTTCTTTCGCCGAATCTAATTCCTCTTTTGCATATGCAGGATCAGACTCTTGTGCTGCCAACTCATAACAAGCCTTTTCATATTCCTCATAAGTAGTATTCGTTTTATCCATGTGTCGATATCTTTCTTTGCCGCTCATACATCCATCTCCTTGTCTCTTACATTTTTTGCCTCATCATATCCTTCACTCGGTTTTACTTTATTCAAAAATTCCTCTTTTGATAATTCTGTTTTATTACCAGTATATTTCCAAAATATAACAGGTTCAGCTTCATCTCGCCCTTTTACCCAATCAGACGGTGCATATTCTTCATTAAACTGAGTCCAACTGACAGGTTCAAATCCCCTATTCCTGTAAAAGTAGTAAAGTCCACTAAACGCATCTAACTTTTTTCCGCCATTCTTAACAGCAAAATCAATTAAATCCTTGCCACGAATAGTGTCACCGACTTTCTTGCACACCCCAACAATATCCCCATCTGGCGTTATTGCTATAGTACTTCCACCTTTCGTAATATATTTCTTTGCATTCGGATGTTCTTTTTCGAACTCCTCCGTATCAGGAGAACTTACGCGCCACGCATCTTCAGGAAGAACAGTAGCTTTTGCTTCTGTCAGTGCACTCGTAAACTCCGCGGTTGATCTGTCACTGGATATTTCAGAGTTATACTGATTCTTGTCCACCTCGGACAAATCTGTTTCTGGTTTCTTAATCCGATCCTCTTTCTTCTCGTTATAAATCTTTTGCAGCCGAATATCATTGAGCGAGCCGTCGTTATTCAACGGCAACTCGACATTATTCTCTTTCGCCCACTTGATCCGCTCGTTTACTTCATCGCGATAGGATGAGGAACTCCCCTCTTTGTCAGTGAACTTTCCCGCATTATCTCTCGGATGTTCGCTTTCTTTCCATTCTGCCATTATGATACCACCTCGAACAAGTTTTGTCAATACAAAAAATGCGCCCGGTAGTATCACCGAACGCATTTCTCCAAAGATGAGAGAGATTTGTATATGCTTTTTGATGATACCATTATATCATAAAAAATGTGCAATGTTGTGTCATGTTTCATTCATCGGACATTTTTTTGATTGCTTTATTGACTATATAATGCGGCATTCTCTGTGCATAGTGATAATGCTTTTGTATCTTCTTCCAGCTCCACTGATTCATATAGCGGTCGATCAGCATCGCCTGTTCTAACTGCGTGCATTCTTTCATGCGCTCGGCGATCATGTCCTCTTCCGCAAACATCTTTGCCATTGTCTTTGACAAATCCTCTTCCAATTCGATGAGACGGAAAATAATGCCCTCTACATAGCTGTTAGACGCACTCGCGATAACTTTCTCATGAGAATAGTCGACAGCGCTCAGACCGTCGATTTTCGCCCTTAATTCAGCTATCCTGCGCTCCTGCGCTTTCAGATACTTTTTCGTGTCTATGTATTCTTCCAATATTCCCTTCATCTCATCGAATGTCATTGCCTTCCTCCGTTAATCAATTTCTCTTTACTTTGATTCTTCTACCACCTTTGCGCCACAGTTAGGGCAGTACCTAAATTCAAACTCGTGATATGTCACTTCTCCGTCGTCCATATCAACTCTCTTTTCGCTGAAATCCTCAGTCATAAATCCGCACTCCGAACAAATGAACTCGTCAACTGGATTATTGTTGCTTTCGTTTTTGCAAGTTTTCATTTTTCCAATCCCCGCCGAAATAAGTTCACTTGCGACATATTCCGCCGTTTCTACAAATGGTAATTCATCTGCCTCGAGAATCGCCATTGCTACAATTTTAGTTATCGTCTTTTTCAAATTATCATTATTCATAAATGTCTCCTTCCTCCTCCAATTCCGCTATCACTTCAAAAATGGGATAAGCCTGGTACGGTAGCCCCACAGCGAGATCAAGTCCTCCGATCTCGCTGCACAGGCTGAAATGCGTTAATTCCATTTCTCTTTTAATTTCTTGATTCTCTCTGCTCCATATGCGTTTTCACAAATCTCTATAAACTGGTCTACCGTATATTCATCTTCAAGAGATAAATGACGCTCATCCACGAACTGCTTTCTTCCAAACATACAGCTTCCCGTCAATATGTGGTGCCAGTCAAAAAACACTTTTCCTTTGTATTTCTTTCCCTTCTCAAATTGCGCGCAGAAACTCTCTATTTTTTCTTGCACAGTCATGCTATCCATTATTTTTGCATAAAGTGCCACCGAGGCTTCTTTTAATGTGTCCCCATGCGCAACTTTACCGCTTACCGGATCTTTTGCGAGATAACACTTTGTCAGTTCAAATGTATCTTCTCGTATCACAAATCCTTTAGCGTAATTCCCAAATATTGAAACTATAATTGTCGGTATAGAATCAATATAATGGACATCTCTTTTTGTGTGCTTTTTTATTTGAAGGAAATAGCCGTCGCCGTAGTCGTCGCCGGAGCCGGAGCCGGAGCTGGAGC
>ULUO01034841.1_pt1 | contig 28863 bp, 17 predicted proteins | sample 1958611 | NCBI WGS metagenome assembly ULUO01 (sample SAMEA4835762, study PRJEB28245) | human gut metagenome | biome: gut microbiome; material: fecal sample | place: Denmark | collected 2008
TATAATAAATATAATATAGATATACGCGGAGGCGAGAGATGAAGTCAACAAGTAGTAAGAAATTAGTTATATTCAATGATTTGGAAACGATTAACAGGCTTGTAAAAGATGAGTCTGAAGTAAATGGTCAGACAGAGTCCGCAGTTATTGAGAAGCACTTGCTGGGATCATGTCTGCCAGAAGATGCAGATGCAAGGTATGTTGTTCTGAATTATCTGTATTCAGATGGAGGAAGTGTGAGAAAGACACTGAATGTGTTATTCGACAACAATTCAGCTGGCACAGATTGGAGTGCTGTTCATGCCAATATGATAGATCTTGTCAGATATGCTCAGAGACAGGAGAAAGAGTCAGAGACAAAGCTTACAGGCGAGGAAAGAATAATATATCATTGCTGTTCTCAGTTGGATTCAGTAAAGGGGATACTTGATAAAAATTTAGCAAATGATATAGCATGGGCGGATAGATTGAAGGAAGAACTTGCTTCTAATCCGTCAAAGGATACTATTGTAGATATATATAAGCTGATTGTGGATAATTGGAACTATCTGGGTGAAAGATCCGTTACATATAGACTGCTTGCTGATTTAGTTGCATTAGGAAATAATTGGACAGAGACCGCAGAAGACAGATTTGAGTTGCTGAATATTATAAAGAAGACATCAGCTGAATGGAATTAAGATAGGGGGGATAAGTATGGAGAGGCTGTTAGATGTTGCATCGTATGTATATAACAGATATAGAAAAGAGTTCAGAGAAGAAATAGATGAAATGAAACTTCATAAGCTGTTGTATTTTGCACAGAGAGAATCGTTGATTCAGACCGGAAAGCCATTATTTACAGAAGATTTTTATGGCTGGAAATATGGCCCTATATTAAAAGAAGTGAGGGCTATTTATAGGAATAGGCAATTTGAGAGTGAAATTCAGGCGGCAATTATAGAGAGAATAACACCGGTTATGGACAAAGTTTTTGCCGAATATGCTTCAAAAAGTTCATGGAGTCTGAGCAGGCTTACGCATGGTGAGGAGTCTTGGAAGAATTCCCGTATAAATGTTCAAGAGAGTGAGAACAGTGATAATAAAATATTGCTTGATGACATAAAAAAAGATGCGGAAAGGATAAGAACAAGACGAAAGCAACTTGCAGAATTGGGGATATAAGCCTGGAGGGGTTAAATGAGAATAACAAAAGAACAGGAGAAAATTCTGAATGCATTGACATGTGAAAGATTGCGAGATGATGAGATCAATATTGATCTGATACAGAATTTTGAAAATAAAAAAGGTGAATTGATCGTTGATTATTTGAAAAAGAATGGAAAGCAGGAGGACAAGAATGGTACTACTGCATTTTATGTAGTTAAGACAAAATCAGGGGATGTCCTCATGTTTTTTTCACTTAAATGTGGAGAGTTGTTTGAGCCATTTGACGAGGAAGAGATAAAGTCCGACTATCAGGAGCGGCTGATACTTCTTCAGGCGATATTAAACAGTGAGGCAGAGCCGGAAGAGAAGCAGTCAGCGCTGGAGCAATTGTTGAGTAAAAGTATTGACAAAGGAATTCCGGCTATACAAGTTCTGAGCAAATTGATAAAGGAGCAGAAAGCACAGAATGAAATCATAGGATTGTTGAATGACGATGATGAAACTGAGCAGAACGTCAATGTAGCGAGGGTTAGCCGTACATATCCTGGAATAGAGCTTGTTCATTTTTGTACGAATGACAAAGCAAAGAAAATCTGGGAATCTTATAATATAAATCGTCCTATGGGGGAAGTAATCTTTTGGAGATTTATAGCACCAAAGTTTTATGCTGTACAGGATATAGTTGGCTGTGAATATGCATTTTTATTTGCTGCTGATCTTTCTGAGGATAGAACATTGATAAATTACTATAATGTAGCACTGAAGTTTGAGGTTGATGTTGAAGTAGGAACAACAAAGCCATTGTATGATCTGGCATGTGTCTTTATGTGCCAGAGATTGGAAAGCATGAGGATAAATCGTGACAGGTACTTCGAGAATTTTAATCCGGATGAGATGGATGTACAGATATAGGAATATGAAAATTATAATGTAAATCAGGAAATTGTTGATAGGATTTTTCTATAAATTTATAACAAGAAATAAATATAAATAATAAGAGATTTGCATGAAGAAATACAATAATAGGAGATAAAGATGGGAAATACAAAGATAATTGCACTGTTTAATAATAAAGGTGGTGTTAGTAAAACAACAACAACTTATAATTTGGGATGGATGTTATCGCTTATGGGTAAAAAAGTCTTAATAGTTGATAGTGATCCACAATGTAATCTTACTGGAATATGTATAAATAGCACGAAAGAAAATAAATTAGAAGATTTATACAAATCGGGTTTGTCTAATATTATGTCTTCTATAGAACCTGTTTTTAGTGGAGATCCTGAACCAATAAAAGCAGCGAATTGTGTGGAATTTAAGGAAAATGATAATTTATTTCTTTTGCCTGGACACATACAATTTTCTGGTTATGATACTACATATAATATTGCTGAAACAATGACTGGAAGTTTGAACTTAATGAAAAATGTTCCTGGGGCATTAAGGAGAATGTTGGAGTTAACTGCGGAAAAATATTCGTTAGATATAATATTGGTAGATATGAGTCCAAGTATTTCGGCAACAAATGCAAACATTTTAATGCAGAGTGATTATTTTATTGTGCCATGTGCCCCAGATTATTTTTGTTATATGGCAATAGAATCATTGGTTTCTATTTTCCCTAAGTGGTGTGAGAATTACAAAAAAATGGCGTTGAATGAGATATTTCAAAGTGCTACTTATAAAATGAAAGATAAACCACCAGTTTTTTTGGGAACAATTCAACAGAGATATCGTCCAAGAAATGGTTCTCCTGCACGAGCATTTGCTGATTGGATTGCGGATATAAATAATTTAGTGGCAGATAAGTTGATTCCGGTATTAACGGCGAATGATATGTTTAGTGAAAGTGGTGATAAAGAAATTTATGAAGAACCGTATAATTTGATTAATATTGCTGACTTTAACAGTCTTATCGCACAGTCGCAAGAACACAATACGCCGGTATTTTTGTTGACCCAAGAACAGGTTCGAAAATCAGGTACGGTTTGGGATAATATGAAACGTAATAGAGATGAGTTTTACAAGACTTTTAAAGCGTTAGCAACGCGTATTATTGATGCAATTGAGATGTAGTATGACTATTTATAGATTGTTACCTCAGTAGTAGAATGACAATTTTTTTGCAAAAGGTGACGGTTTTGTAATTTAATATAAGAAGTAATTTCCTCCTCATCATCTCTACCATGGGGCTGCCACCATAGGACAGATATCTTGCGTATTTTTCAAAGACGAATTCTGCATTTGTGCCAAATGAGGAGATAAGGCAGAAACTCATAAGGTCGCAGTGTATACTGTGACCTTATTTAAAGGGAAGATTTACAAATAGAAAAACCAATATACGGAGGCGGAGAAAGATGAAAAAATACGATCAGAAAATTCTAAGAACTGCAATACCGGCATTTGTCATATCAGCAATATGTTATGCGGTTATGTGGGGAATAATGACAAGAACGGAGAATACATTTTTTGCTGGATATATAGGTGGCGGAGGTGCAGTCAGCCAGATAAGGAATATTCTTATATGTGTTCTTGTAGGGGCAATTCTTTTTGTTTTGCCACTTGAGAAGATTTGTGATAAGACATATGGCGCAGTGCGCTATTGCGGATCGCTTTTTACAGACAAAAAGAAATTTAGAGATGCGGCTGCGTTGTTTGTGCTTACGCTTCTGTATGTCGTTATCTGCTGGGCAAGTGTCACATTTTCAATACATACCGACAGTGGACTAGATGACGGCGGACATTGGGGATTATTCGGCTCGGGAAGTGACGAAATATATGCTGTGGTGATAACTATACTTGCGTTTGTAGTTATGGTAAAGGGTGTGGACCTTGTAAAGAAAAGCTGGAGTGGGGTTTTGTTCTGGTTCCTTATCGAACTTGCAAATGCTGTGAGTGTAAAACTTGTGACTGCCAAAGATGATCTTACATTTGCTATTGTATGTACAGAAACGGTTATGTTTATAGTATACATGGCTGTTCAGCACAGGTTGAATATTGTGACTTGCATGTTATCGCTGCTTTGTGGGGCGTTACTTATATTTGCCGGGTGTGATGATGTATTTACCAGTAAGAATAAGATTTCAGGTTCGTCGATCATGGATGAACTGGATCAGACTGGAAGTATGCCGGACAGGATTTTTGGAGCAAGATATAATATTACGATAATAAAACATCAGGCTGGAATTGGCTTATGTATATTGTGGTTTATATTGCTTGTGATTTTATCAATTGCAGTCGTTGCAACTGCAGCAAAGCTTATGAAAGTATCTGCCAGACGGGGAACATTTGTGCTTGGAATATATATGATAGAAGCATTTCTGATCATATATGCTATATTGGCGGAGATGGGATTTATCAAGCCGGCAGTGACGCTTTTGCTGCATATGAACGAGGTGGTTCCTGTTATGATATTGGGATTTAGAATGTTTTTCAGGCTCCCGGCAGATGCTGGCAGTAACAGTGAAAATGTTAAAACAAATGTATAAAATAAATGTATAAAACAAACGCTCAGATATTGAACATTGAACGTTCAAAGCATAGAAATAAAACATAGAGAAGGTGTACTCAGAATGATAAATTCAGCGACAGATAAAAAGGAATATGATGAAAAGCGGATCAGAGATAATTACCGTAAACTCACAAAAAAACTTATCGCAAAATCCCTCACCATCACCACCATGGAAAGTGCAACCTCAGGGCAGATAGCTTCCCTCATCACAGACACAGAAGGATCCTCTGCGGTGCTTAAAGGGGCATTTGTCACATACTGTAATGAGGCGAAGATCATGCAGGGTGTTCCAGCGGAGATCATAGACAGGTACACAGTCTATTCGAAGGAGACTGCGGGTGAGATGGCGAAGGCGTGCCGCAGGGCATACGATGCGAATATAGGAATAGGCGTTACAGGGACCATGGGCAATGTTGATCCGGCAAATCCGGATGCGTCGGTTCCGGGACAGGTGTATTTTGCCATAGATATAGACGGCGATGTGAGGGCATATTATGTAGAGCTTCCACCGCAGCCGGCAAGGCTTGCGTATAAGCTTGCGGTGGCAGAGGAGATATATGAGGTTCTGGCAAAGCGGTTAGATATATAAAATTGTATCTTTTCAATTGTATCTGCTATCTGTTATAATAAAGTTTAGCGCAAAAATGAAAGGGGCAAACGGAGGAATAACAGATGAGAAAGATAACATATTGTCCAAAGTGCGGCACGGAGCAGATGCCGGGAGCAAGATTCTGCCAGTCCTGTGGCGGCGCCACGGCCGAGAAGATGGTAGATGACAATGGTCAGCCGGTGGGAGGCCAGTGGAATGGGATGAACCAGAATTCACAGATGGGAATGAATCAGAACTGGCAGCCGGGCATGAACCAGCCACAGCAGGTGAACATGAACCAGAGAATGCAGCCGGGCATGAATCAGCCACAGCAGGTGAATATGAACCAGAGACTACAGCCAGGCATGAATCAGCCGCAGCCGGTGAATATGAACCAGCAGTCAGGCACGAATCAGTCACCACAGCCAGGCGGCGGTAACAACATGAACAAGCCTGACGGTGATGGTGGTAAGAATAGCATGATGATCATCGTATGTATCATAGTGGCCGCAGTGGTTATCGGAGTAGGAGTAGGATGCCTGATTATATTTGGCGGCAAACTGTTCGGCAAGAAGACATCAGGAACTACAGAGACGCAGACCACAGAGGCAAAGTCGACAGAGGATACAGTGGTAACTACAGAGGCGATCACAGAGGCAACTACATCTGCAGATGCTTCGACAGAGGCCGGAACAAATGGATCAGTCCAGAGCGGCGGTGAGAATGCGGGATATACAGATGCAGAGCTTTCAAGTGCAGCGGTTGACTACTGCAAGCTTGTGTATGGATTTGAGAATCCATCAGCAAAGGTCGGCAAGGCAAAAAATGGCAAAGTTGACATAACTATATCAGTTACCATTGATGGCACTACAGGTGAGATTGGCACTATGAGCATAGACAAACTCACCGCAAGTGGTACAGGATGCAAGGGCGAGAAGGCAGATCTCCAGGATCCTAATTCTGCGGATGTGGATATACATTACATAATTCCGTACAGCGACAGCCGCGTGCTTTCAGACAGTGATCTTCAGGGTATAACACGTTCTGATCTTACTCTTGCTAGAAATGAGATATATGCGCGTCATGGAAGAATGTTTAAGGATGACGATATCAGGGCATATTTTGAGAGTCAGGCGTGGTATGCCGGAATTGTTCCTGCAGATCAGTTCAGTGAGTCGGTTCTCAGCAAGACGGAGAAGACGAATATATCGACGATCAAGGCATATGAGGATTATCTGGATGGAGATTCAGATACAGGCGGCAGCACTGTTATAAGTGGTGACTATATCATACCTGACAGCAGCACAAGGTATCTCTCTGACAGTGACGTGAGGGGACTTGATGACCGCACGCTTATGCTTGCAAGAAATGAGATTTATGCAAGACATGGACGTAAGTTCAACGATGCTGAGATCAGGGCATATTTTGAGAGCAAGTCGTGGTATTATCCTACAATTGATCCTGCAGACTTCACTGAAGATATGCTTTCAGACGTTGAAAAAGCAAATATTGCATTAATAAAATCATACGAAGACTAAAAAAATAAATTTAGGGGTTGATTTTTAGAAATATTTGGAGTATTTTATATTCAACAATTAAATGATACGAAATGGACAAAGGTGTTCTCAATAAGGAGGACACCTTTCTCTTTTTTTGAGGATACGTCAAGGATTCATTTTAATCAGGAAAAGGAGTAGTAATTATGATGAACAAAATTTCAGCCGTATTTGGCTCACACGTATTCTCAGATCAGGTCATGAGAGAGAGACTTCCAAAGGCAGTTTACAAGTCACTCAAGGCGACTATTGACAAGGGCGAGCCTCTCGATACATCAATCGCAGATTCAGTTGCAGCAGCCATGAAGGAATGGGCAATGGAGCTTGGTGCAACACATTATACACATTGGTTCCAGCCACTTACAGAGACAACAGCAGAGAAGCACGACTCATTCGTAAGCACAGTCGGTGATGGCGGCGTTATCCTTCAGTTCACAGGCAAGGAGCTCATCAAGTCAGAGCCGGATGCTTCATCATTCCCTTCAGGCGGTCTTCGTGAGACATGTGCTGCAAGAGGATATACAGCATGGGATTGTACATCACCAGCATTTGTAAAGACAACAGATGAGGGAACATGTATCCTCTGTATCCCGGCAGCATTCACATCATATACAGGAGAGTCACTTGACTACAAGACACCTCTTCTCCGTTCAATGGATGCCATCAGCAAGGAAGCCCTTAAGGCTCTTGCAATGTTCGGCAACACAACAGCCAAGAAGGTTACTTCATCAGTTGGTCCTGAGCAGGAGTACTTCCTGATAGATAAGAAGAAATTTGCAAAGAGAACAGATCTTAAGCTCTGCGGTCGTACACTTTTCGGAGCAATGCCTCCAAAGGGTCAGGAGCTTGATGATCAGTATTTCGCAGCGATCAAGGATAAGATCGCATCATACATGACAGAGTTGAACGAGGAGCTGTGGAAGTACGGCATCCTTGCAAAGACACAGCACAATGAGGTCGCTCCTGCACAGCATGAGCTTGCTCCAATCTTCTCGACAACCAACATCGCCACAGATCAGAACCATCTGGTTATGGCAACCATGAAGAAGATTGCTGCAAAGCATGACCTTGAGTGTGTACTTCATGAGAAGCCATTTGCCGGAGTAAATGGTTCAGGTAAGCACAATAACTGGTCGATCTCAACAGATGAGGGTGAGAACCTCATTGATCCAGGCAAGCATCCTGAGACAAATCTCCAGTTCCAGTTCTTCCTGGCAGCGGTTCTTGCAGCCGTAGACAACAATGCTGAGCTCCTGAGACTTTCTGCTTCATCAGCAGGAAACGATCACAGACTTGGCGCAAATGAGGCACCTCCAGCAATCATCTCAGCATTCCTTGGAGAGCAGCTCCAGTCGATCGTTGAGCAGATCATCGAGAAGGGTGAGGCTACAGAGTCACCAAAGGGCAAGACATATGTATCAGGTGCATCAACACTTCCTACATTTACAATGGATGCCACAGATAGAAACAGAACATCACCATTTGCATTCACAGGTAACAAGTTCGAATTCAGAATGGTTGGTTCAACACAGTCCATCGCATTCCCAATGATGGTATTAAATACAATAGTTGCAGATCAGATCAAGAAGATGACAGATGAGCTTGAGGGCGCTGACGATTTCGAGACAGCATGCAAGGCACTCATCAGAAGAGAACTCACAGCACATCAGAGAATCATCTTCAACGGCAACGGTTACTCAGATGAGTGGGTTGAGGAGGCAGCAAAGCGTGGTCTTCCAAATATCAAGTGCATGGTTGATGCTGTTCCTTATCTTGCAGCAGATAAGAGCGTTAAGATCTTCGAGAGTCTTGGAGTTATGGATAAGGCAGAGCTTGAGGCGAGAGCTGATGTAATGCTTGAAAACTATGCAAAGAAGATCAACATCGAGGCACTCACCATGATAGAGATGTCCAATGAGGAAATCATCCCGGCAGTTATGGAATATCAGGCAGAGCTTGCAAAGGGTGCAGCAGAGATCAAGGCCCTCGGAATTGATCCTACAGTTCAGGTGTCACTTCTGAACACCATCTCAGAGAAGCTCACAGAGCTCAAGAGCGCTACAGTAGCACTTGAGGAGCTGGTTGCAAAGGCAGCAGATTACGAGGGAGATACAGAGGCCTGGGCTAAGTACTTCCACAATACAGTATTTGCAGCATTTGACACAGTGAGAAAGCCAGCTGATGAGCTTGAGAAGGAGCTTCCAAAGACAGCTTGGCCATTCCCAACATATGAGCAGCTTCTGTTTGAGCAGTAAGATACAATTTGATTTCAATTACCTTCTAAATTCAATATAAACTTGCTTAAGGGCACTCTGCCTGCGCATGTCGCAGGTGGGGTGCTTTTTGCGCGTTATAATCCCGTCAAGCGCGCACATGCGAGAGCTTGCTCGCGACATGTAGCGCATTTGACGGGATGACGCGACATGAACATGAAGGCCGATAGGCCGGAGTGTGAATGCCGCGTAGAATTGCGGGAGCACGAAGTGCGAAGCAATTCGGTATTAACGCGCAATGCGGTGGAGAAGTGCTAAGTGGAGGGGTCAGGCACCTCCGTCCCCGCTTGCCCCTTGGGGAGAATTCTGTTATATTATAAAAATGCGTTGTGATGTATTATCTGAATTGAAATCAGAATAGGAGCAGAATTTGAAGAATTTATATATAGCAGAGAAACCCAGCGTGGCGAGACAGTTTGCGGATGTGCTGGGGGTGAAGGGCAATGCGGGGAATGGATACCTTGAATCAGATACTGCGGTTGTCACGTGGTGTGTGGGACATTTGATAACCATGAGCTATCCGGATGCCTATGATCCGAATTTGAAGAAGTGGAGCCTTACAACGATTCCATTTATCCCAACAGAATACAAATACGAGGTGCTGCCTGATACGAAGAAGCAGTTCAACATCGTGGCAGGACTTCTGAACAGAGATGACATAGGCTGTATCTATGTCGCAACGGATTCCGGACGTGAGGGAGAGTACATATACCGGCTGGTTGACTCCATGGCCCATGTGACCGGTAAAGAGAAGCGTCGTGTGTGGATAGATTCCCAGACAGAGGAGGAGATCCTCAGGGGAATACGTGAAGCGAAGCCACTCTCAGAGTACGACAGTCTAAGTGATGCTGCATATTTAAGAGCCCAGGAGGATTATCTCATGGGTATCAATTTTTCAAGGGCACTGTCACTCAAGTTTTCAAATGTGGTTCAGAGGTATCTCGGCATGGACAGATGTGTCATAGCGGTTGGCCGTGTCATGACCTGTGTACTCGGGATCATAGTGAAGCGTGAGCGCGAGATAAGAGAGTTTGTCAAGACGCCGTTCTACAGGCTTGTGGCGAATGTGGGCGAGGAAGGCCAGACATTTGACGCTGAGTGGAAGGCAGTCAAGGGCACAAAGTATTTCGAGTCGCCGCTTCTGTATAAGGAGAACGGATTTAAGGAAAGGGCTGCGGCTGAAAAACTGCTGGAGGAGCTAAGGGCGGGCGAGCCGGAGGTTGTCATTGAGGCGATAGAGCGCAAGAAGGAGAAGAAACAGCCACCGATGCTGTACAATCTTGCGGAGCTTCAGAATGACTGTTCCTCCCTCTTCAAGATAAGTCCGTCCGACACGTTGAAGATAGTTCAGGAACTCTACGAGAAGAAGCTTGTCACATATCCGAGAACCGATGCCAGAGTGCTTTCAACTGCGGTGGCAAAGGAGATAGGCAGGAATATATCGGGTCTTAAGAATTTTCAGCCTGTTCGTGAGTTTGCACAGGGAGCGATGGAGAGCGGCACATATAAGGGCATAGCAAAGACCAAATATGTGAATGACAAACAGATCACCGACCACTACGCTATCATACCGACAGGACAGGGATTTGGCGCATTAAAGAGCCTTGCGCCAACAGCGCTCAAGGTGTACGAGATCATATGCAAAAGATTTCTGAGTATATTCTATCCACCTGCTGAGTATCAGAAGGTCGCCATGACACTCTCTAAGAATGGCGAAAAGTTGTTTGCCAATTTCAAGTATCTCGTAAGTGAGGGATACCTGAAAGTTGCTGCCAACAGTTTCTCCAGAAAGAAGGATGAACCAAAGTACAGTCAGGAGTTTATAGAGAGGCTGGCGAAGATACGAAAAGGCGACAAACTTGAAGTACAGAATATAGATATCAAGGAGGGCGAGACATCACCTCCGAAGAGATATAACTCAGGTTCATTGATACTGACGATGGAGAATGCGGGACAGTTTATCGAAGATGAGGATCTCCGAGAGCAGATAAAAGGTGCCGGAATTGGAACGAGTGCCACCAGAGACGGCATCATCACGAAGCTGGAGAAGAACAAATACATATCGCTGAACAAGAAGACGCAGATTGTTACACCGACATTTCTGGGTGAGATAATATATGACATAGTGTATTATTCCATCAATGGCCTTTTGAGAGCTGACCTCACGGCGAGCTGGGAGAAGGGGCTTGAAGGTGTGGCAGAGGGACAGATATCCAGGCAGGAATATACAGACAAGATGACCACATTTGTCACCAGGTACACGAATCTTGTGAAGCAGATCCAGAACCAGAACGGGATAACAGGCGTGTTTGACAGGACGAAGATTTTCTACACAAAAAGCGGTTCGCCGAAAAGGGATACAAAGGCAGAAACAAAGACGGGGGAAAATTCAGATCCGCAATAATTGCGCATAAATGCATAAAGGTGTATAACATAGTAAGTGATACTGTGTGATATGTGTCGCACAGCTGCTATTAAATTTATATGAGGAGAATTATTATGGAAGACGTACATTCAGTTGTAACAATAAAGGAACTTTATACTCTGGAGCAGACTATGGCGAAGCCACTGCTTGAGAAGCTTACATACCCATGGGAGGCGCTTCCTCTCATCAAGGATTTTGTGCTGGAGCTTGGCAGGAGTCTTGACAAGGATGAATATAACGAGGCTGGTGAGAATGTGTGGATTCACAAGAGCTGCAAGGTATATCCTACAGCAACCATACTTGGTCCGACAGTCATCGGTGCGGGCACAGAAGTGCGTCCAGGAGCCTTTATCAGAGGCAGTGTCCTGGTGGGAGAGAACTGTGTGATAGGCAATTCCACAGAGCTTAAGAATGTTATCATATTCAACAACGTACAGGTTCCGCATTACAACTATGTTGGAGATTCAGTTCTGGGATTCAAGTCCCACATGGGAGCTGGCAGTATCACATCAAATGTTAAGTCGGACAAGACACTTGTTCATGTAAAAGGAATGTCATGCGGCAAGGCGTTTGACATTGCTACTGGACTTAAGAAATTCGGTGCCATGCTTGGCGACAATGTAGAAGTTGGATGCAACAGTGTGCTGAATCCGGGCACCGTAATAGGACGCCACAGCAACATTTATCCTGTGTCAAGAGTTAGAGGATATGTGCCTGCTGAGAGCATTTTCAAGGATAAGGATAACGTGGTGCCAAAGCACTAGGATTGGTGTCGTTTACAGGACTGACGCAGGAAAAATCCGGGAGATTGCAGCGGCGCAGAAAAAAAGGACAGATGCGTATGTATTATAAATGCGTTACATACATATCTGTCCTTTTTGGATATAGGCGGTCTGTCAGTTGACAACAGCATCTGCCAGTGCGTTTCTTATGGAATCGACTATGAGTCTGGTAGTGTAAGTGTTGTCTCCTGAAGGAGTGATATCGTCTACGGATGATATGTAGTGAAGCTGTGTGTTGATATCCTCAAGCGATGATTCAAGGAGAGGGTACATGGTTGTTACGGCTTCATCTACCTGCTTGAAAGACACGTCGGTGATATAGTTTTCGTCTACAGTGACCATCACTGACAGCGTGTTGTCACCGAGAACCAGAGGAGAGGTGTATGTTCCGGGGGTATATCGGATCTCGGAGACTTTGTCAGAAGAAGCTGTCTGCGCAGATGTCTGGATGCTGGAATCGGAGCTTTTGGTATCATCTTTATCTTTGAACATGTTGATCATTATGATCACAAACACGATGATAAGTGCGAGAAGGATTGCTGTATAGATCAGTTCTTTTGACTTTAACACTATTAATTTTGTTGATGACATAGTTTGATCTCCCTGTTTTTATTTATACATTCTATTCAGGGATATCGGATTTTATGACGTCAGGTATGTGATAAAACAGCGGTTTTATTTGAAGTTTAGCAGAGAGGAGATTTGCGTATGTCGATACAGTTCGTGCTCGGCGCAGCCGGGTCAGGTAAGACGGAATATGTACTGGATACACTCATCAGGGAGTCCATGGCACACGATACGTTGAATTATTTTTATGTTGTACCGGAGCAGTTCACTATGGAAGCCCAGAGAGATATAGTGACCAGGCATCCACGCCATGGAACGATGAACATAGATGCCATAGGATTGAACCGTCTTGCGTACCGGGTGTTTGATGAATTGTCTGTGAATCCCGGACAGGTACTTGAGGATTTTGGAAAAAGTATGCTTATCAAGAAGATACTTATGGAGCAGAGGGAAGAACTTCTTGTATACGGAAGTTATATGAACAAGCTGGGATTTGTGGATGAGATGAAGTCCATGATGTCGGAGCTTTTTCAGTATGCGGTTGACAGATCAGACATTGACCATGCAATGGAACTTATGGATAAGGAGTCTCCTACGTACAAAAAACTTCATGATGTCCGCCTTATATATGAGAAATTCGAGGAACACAATTCGCAGGATAGCTATATAGTGGCAGAGCAGCTCACTGAGCTTTTAGCGGATAATCTTGACAGATCCAAGATACTTGCGGACAGCCATCTGTATTTTGATGGATTTACGGGTTTCACACCTGTCCAGATGAATCTGATAAGGAAGATGATGGGGCATGTCAGAAGTATAACATTTGTATTTGATATAGCGCCGGATCAGATAAGTCTTGCAAGACCAAAGGAATACGAACTGTTCAGACTTACAAAGGAGACTATGACAGCTCTGTGCAAGGCGGCGCAGGAGGAGCATGTTGACATTCTTGAGAATGTGGTCATGTGCAACTGTGAGGTTCCATACCGTTTTAAGACAAATCCGGAGATGGCAGAGCTTGAGCGTGATCTGTTCAGATATCCACATGGAAAAAGGAACGGCATCACGGAAAATATACAACTTATATCTGTGGACAGGGCGAAGGATGAAGCAATGTTCACAGCCTCAAAGATAAGGGATCTCGTCAGAAATCACGGATACAGATATAAGGATATCGCAGTTGTGGCTGGTGATCTGAGCGACGTGGCGGTCTATTACAGACAGGCCATGGATGAGTACAGGATACCTGTGTTCATAGATGAAAATGCTTCGCTTGCCGGTGATCCATGTTCTGACACTGTCAGGGCTTTTCTTGCTGTCATGTCGGATAATTTCTCATTTGACAGTGTGTTCAGACTTTTGAAATCAGGTATGACGGACGTTGATCTTGACGATATGGAACGCATGGAAAACTATGCCTTAAAGCGCAATCTCAGGGGCCTTAAGGGCTGGCAGAAGGAGATAACCGATGAGAAGGATCCTGACTATGCGGCAGATATGAATTCCATAAGATCACAGATCTTGGACATATTTGGACAAGAATATATAGATGTGTTCAGACCGACAAGTCCAGCTTCTAAGAATACGGTGCGGGCTTATACAGAGTCGCTTTATCATTTTCTCATGAAACTTGGCGTGTGGGACAAGCTGGAAAAGCGCAAGGAGATGCTGTACGGTGAGAAGAGATTTGACGAGGGGGATGCTTACGGTCAGATATTTGACAAGATGATCACACTCATGGACAAGATGGTTACTATACTTGGCGATGAGAAGCTGACTGTCCGCGAGTATGCAGGCATACTTGATGCAGGAATCACAGATATGAAGATCGGAATCGTTCCGCCAACTGTGGACAGGGTTGTTGTGGGCGATATGACCAGATCAAGACTCAACCATGTGAAGGTTGTATTCTTTACAGGTGTAAATGAAGGGATCATACCAAAGCCTGCAAAGAAGGGAAAGATACTTTCCGGTGCGGACAGACAGCGTCTGGAGGACTGCGGAGTAACGCTGGCGCCTTCGGACAGGACAAATGCGTATACGGAGCAGTTCTATATCTATACAATCATGACCAAGCCTTCGGATCAGCTGTATATCGTGTACAGGAAAATGAGCGAGGATTTCAGGGAGTCCAAGCCGTCATACCTTGTGGACAGGGTGAGAGGGGTATTCCCGGATATCGTGGTGCAGGATTATGATGCGGATTCACAGATTCCTGAGACGGTGGGCTCCGCCCTGAAGTACGTGATAAATCAATCAGAAAAAGATGACAGCGATGGCACATGGAAGCTTGTAAGCAGGATGCTTCTTGATATGGGTTGTGACAGGCAGATAGATGCCATAGCGGCTGGCCGTTCATTTACCAACTCGGCCATGAAGCTGCCTGCTGATGTGGTGAAGATGATCTACGGAGATAACCTTGCGCTCAGCGTGTCAAGACTTGAGAGATATGCCGAGTGTCAGTTCAAATATTTCCTGACTTATGGTCTGGGACTTGCCGAGAGAGAGACCTACCAGATCAATGCGGCAAATGTGGGAAATATACTCCACAGCACCATGGAAAAAGTGTTCAATTATGTGAAGACATTCAGGGAGAATGACTGGGTACACATAGATGATGATGAACTTATGAAAAAGACTGTTGAGTTTGCAGACAGTTCTGCAGCTGATGAGGCACAGGCTTTCTTTGAGGACAGCTCCAGATCTGGATATATGCGTGAACTGCTTGCTGATATTGCGGTCAGGACAACCAGGACTCTCAGAACTTTTATAATGTGCGGCGAGATGCAGCCGGACAATTTTGAGAGACGTTTCAACACTGCAAAGGATGGAATAGATGACTATGTGTTTGAACTTTCAAATGGACTTACGATGAGCCTTAACGGCGTGATAGACAGAATAGATGAGTACAGCGGCGATGAAGGTGCATATTTCAGGATAGTCGATTACAAATCTTCGGACAAAACCATAGACATTGATAAAGTGCTTGGCGGCCTTCAGATGCAGCTTGTGACCTACGGTGCCATAGCATATGAATTGGAAAAGAGACGGCTTGGCAAGAAGGGGGATGCTGACAGCAGAGTGCATGTAGGCGGACTTCTATATTATACATTTAACGATCCTGTGGCAGATGTCACTGGGCTTGGTGATAAAGTCAGATACAACGAGCAGGAATCCGGATTTGAGACTGAGGAGAGTGTGCAGTTTGGAAATGTCGTTGTTGATGCTTTTGAGAGAGCTCTGTTAAGTGAATCCAGGTACTCTGGAATAGTCAGTGACAGCCAGAAGACAGTCTCTGTCATGGATAGAAATATGGCCACGGTAAAGTCTGCCCAGAGACTTCAGGAGACGCTCATCATGGATCTGATGGAGGCGAACAGAAGAAATATAGAAAGGCTTGGCGGTGGGATATCTGAGGGGCAGATAGACATAAATCCTGTCAGACAGGGGGATGTGAATGCGTGTAAGTATTGTGGCTTTAAAGGCGTATGTGCATTTGATGACAAATATTCAGGCAACAGATATTCCCGTATATACAGCGGAGAGCAGGATGTCTATCATAAGAAGTCTGATGAGATAGAACAGATATCCAAAGACATGAAGAGCCTGGATGATGATATCAAAAAGGCCCAGAAAAAATATGACGGTGCCAGAAAGAAGTATGACACTGCAAAAAAGAAAGTGGATGACCGGGGCGATAAAGCAACTCAGAAGATGAGAGATGACATGGAGCTTGCCGCGGGAAAACTGGCAGAAGCAGAGAGTGTGCTGGGGGACATTGAGAGCAGGACTGAGGAGCTTAAGCTGAGAGCGGCGCAGCTTGGAATGGAGATAAAGACAGAATCAGATGGTGAAAAACAGACAGCAGAAGATGCGGGAAAGGAGAGATGATGATATGGGCAGTGAGCAGAAGGTAGAAAATGAAATAAAGTGGACGCCACAGCAGGCTCATGTCATAGATACCAGAAAGGGCAATCTTCTGGTTGCGGCTGCGGCGGGTTCTGGAAAGACAGCTGTGCTTGTGGAGAGAATAATTCAGATGGTGTCAGGGTTTGATGCCAGAGGAGAACGGATAGAGGGCTATGATCCGGTGGATGTGGATGAACTTCTTGTTGTTACATTTACCAATGCGGCGGCAGCCCAGATGAAAGAGAAAGTAGGCCGGGAGCTGCAGAAGAAGATAGATATGCTGCAGAAGGATAACAGGAGCGATGAACATCTGATCCGTCAGATGACGCTTATCAATCATGCCGAGATATGCACGATAGACAGTTTCTGTCTTCGAATAGTTAAGGAATATTTTGCAAAGGTTCAGCTGGATTCTGCATTTGACATAGGGGATGACACTGAGATGAAGATCATCCGTAAGGATGTCTGTGATCAGGTCATGGAGATGTGCTATGAGGATGAGAATCTTGTTCCGGGCTTCAGGCGGCTGGTAAAGACATTTGCGGCAAAGGAGAAGGATACTGCTGTTGCAGCTATCATTGGCAAGGTAATGGGAGCTATATCCAGCTATCCTGATCCTCATCAATGGATAGAAAATGCCAGACATGCCCTGACTCTCGGAGTGGATCACAGTGCATCGGTTCAGAAAAAACGAAGTGCGGTTATGGCGATGCCGATGGTCGCAGCATTTGCTGGAAGGGTTCGCAGCATGCTCTGCGCAGCACTTGATATGGCTATGGAGTGCCAGAAGTATGCCACAGAAGGTTACGGCCTTGCGGCATATGGCCTCAGGATAGATCAGGATGTATTGATGATACAGGACATGGTTAACAGCTGCGGTGATTTGACTGATCAAAAAAATGTAGATCTTTTTGTCCTTGGCGACATATATAACGCATCTATCAGGCCTGCGGGGCAGAAGATGGAGAAGGATGCGGATGGACAGAGCATATGTTACGCATTTGACAGACTGGTGGCAACAGGCGCTGATGCGGATCCGGACAAGCGGGATATGATCAAGTCAAGGCGTGATGTCTACAAGAAAATGATAAATGATATCATAGCTTTTTCTGTAGATGTGGACGATATAATAAGCCAGATGAAGATGATGGCACCTACACTCACCACTGTGCTTGACCTGACTGAGTTATATATGGATGAGCTTATGAAGGTGAAGATGGAGAAGAATCTCTTCGAGTTCCATGATATAGAGGAGTTTGCATATCGCATACTCTGCGATGGCGTGAAAGATGGCAGACCTGTGCCATCTGAGATCGGACGTGAGGTATCTGCAAGATACAGGGAGATACTCATAGATGAATATCAGGACAGCAACTTTATACAGGAATATATACTCGGAAGTGTGGCCGGCCATGGAGAGAATATCAACAATATGTTCATGGTGGGAGACATGAAGCAGAGCATCTACAAATTCAGGATGGCAAGACCTGATCTGTTCATAGGCAAATATGACACCTATGTAAGGCTTGCAGATGACGATGAGGCAAATGAGGATGCCCTTGGAAACTGCATACTTCTGTCCAGAAATTTCCGAAGTGAGATCAATGTGTTAAAAACTGTGAACTCGATATTCTCACAGGTCATGATGCGTGAGATCGGTGATATAGAGTATGATGCGGCGGCACAGCTCAATTCAAGATATGCAATCTCTGGAGCTGTCATGACTGAGCCTGATGACGTGTACCAGGGACCAAAATCTGAACTCATACTTATAGACAACAATATGAGTGATGTGGATCCATATACAGATGTGACAAAGACTGAGGTTGAGGCAGAGTATATAGCCGGCAAGATAAAACAGATCGTCGATGGTCCGGAACCTGTATTTGTGGACGGTGGGAAGAGAAAAGCTGAGTACAGGGACATAGTGGTACTTCTCAGAAGTGTTTCCTCTGCGTCGTCAGATTATGAGAAGGTTTTTGAGGCTGTCGGAGTGCCTATTTATATAGAGAGCGAGAAGGGATATTTTGACGCTGCCGAGATAAGTGTTCTTGTGAGTATGTTGTCAATTGTTGACAACAGCTATGTTGACATCGACCTTGCGGCGGTTCTCAGGTCCCCTCTTGCAGGGCTTAACGAGGAGGAACTTGCGCGTATTGCAGGTGAGTACAGAATTCAGTATGAGAAAGATGCAAAGGATTACAATGCGAGACTGTACGACAAAGTCAGAGATTATATGGAATGCCATGATGGGGAGGATATTCCTGCTGTAAAGAAGCTCGGAGCATTTCTGAATATGCTGGATTATCTGAAGGAGAATAAGAATTATATGTCCATAAGTGACATTATAAGATATATTCTGGATGAGACCGGATATTACTGGTTCGCAGGTGCCAGACCTATGGGAAAACGCAGACAGGCGAACATAGATATGCTTATACGTAAAGCTGATGACTTTGAGAAGAACAGTAAGGGTGTGTTCAACTTCATCCGCTATGTGAGTGAGCTTCGGACAAATGATCTGGACTTTGCTGAGGCAGATGTGGTTGGCGAGAATGAGAATGTTGTAAGGGTCATGACCATGCATAAGAGCAAGGGACTGGAGTTTCCTATAGTTTTTGTGGCAGGTCTTGGCAAAGAGTTCAACCAGATGGATATGAGGGAGAATGTGCTGGTTCATCAGGATTATTATCTGGCGTGCAATCAGATCGATGTAAAATCTCGTGTGAAACGGGAATCCTTCCTCAGAAAGGTCATGACAGATACTATCAGATCCGAAACCTATGCGGAGGAGATGCGTGTTCTGTATGTGGCACTTACAAGAGCAAAAGAAAAACTTTACATGACGGCATGCATTAAGGATATGGATTCGTTCATTGAGAACTGTCAGAGTTATGTGCTGGGTAAGAGAATGAACTACGCAGCAGTCATGAGTGCCAGATGTTATGCAGCATGGATCTATACGGCGCTCTGTTACACGGAACATGATGAATATGTTGTCATAGACACTGTTAAGGCTGACAGTTTTGTCGGGATCCCGGATGATATGGAAGACAAGAAATCAGATGAAAGTCTGAGTGGGTGTAAAAGTTATACGGAAGATGAAGAGAAATCCGGATTTGTAGGTGCTGTGGATGCCGGTCTGTGTGACAGGATACGTGAAGGTATAGAATACGAGTATGGATATAAGAGCTCAGGGCTCAGAAGCAAGATGTCTATCACGGAGATCAAGAGGCTTCAGTCGCAGGGAGAGGAGATTGAATTCTCCGGAAGCAGTGCGCAGAAAGTGTACAAGCGTAAGGATAATGCTCCGGTTCCTGCATTCATGTGTGAGGAGCGGGTTGTTCATGGAAACGAGATAGGAACGATATATCATAAGATCATGGAACTTGCGGATTTTGGGCAGACAGATATCTCCGGGGCAGAGAGAGATGTCCTTCGAGTGTTTGAGCTCGGGCTGTTTGATGATGTTTATAAGAATCGTATACGCCCTGAAAAGATACACAAGATGATACAGAGTGGGCTTGGACAGAGAATGGCGGCAGCAGATGGGGCTGGCAGGCTTTTCAGGGAGAGGCAGTTCTATATGATGATGACTCCCGGGGAGATAAACAGCACTTACAGTGACTGCGGAGATGAGACCATAGTGGTTCAGGGAATAATTGATGCGTACTTTATAGAAGACGGAGAGATCGTGCTCATGGATTACAAGACTGACACCGTGAAGAATGTGCAGGATCTGGTCACAAAATATCATGTGCAGCTTGAAAAATATGCAGATGTACTTGAAAAACTGACGGGACTAAAAGTTAAGGAAAAAGTTATATATTCATTCTGTCTGGACACAACAGTAAACTTGTAAACAGTCCTTTCAGTTGGTATAATGGATGGTGGCAAAAAATATCATTGTGATCTGGGAAAGGATAAATGTATGATAATAGCGGAGAATCTGAGAAAGGTGTACGGCGGGGATTTTGTATCGGTGGATGATCTGAGCTTTCATATAAACAAAGGTGAGATAGCAGGATTTGTCGGACAGAACGGGGCCGGTAAGACGACGACCATCAAGATGCTCACAGGAATACTCATGCCAACAAAGGGACGGGCTTTGATAAATGGTCATGATATTAGCAGAGAACCAATACAGGCCAAGCAGTCCATGGGATATATAGCAGATAATCCGGATATCTTTCTCAGACTGACAGGCCTTGAATATGTTAATTTTATTGCGGACATATACGGAGTATCCACGAATGACCGCAAGAAGAGAATAGAGCAGATGGCGGAGAGGTTCGGCATGGATGACAGTTTGAACAGACAGATGGTGAGCTATTCACATGGTATGCGCCAGAAGATGATGGTTATGGCTGCACTTGTGCACAACCCGCCTGTGTGGATTCTGGACGAGCCGATGACTGGTCTTGATCCGAATGCTGCATACGAGCTCAAGAAGATGATGAGAGAGCATGCCGATGCAGGCAATTGTGTATTTTTCTCAACACATGTTCTTGAGGTTGCAGAGAAGTTATGTGACAAAATAATCATGATACGCAAGGGTCAGGATATATATCAAGGGACCCTTGAATCGCTCGAGGCACAGCACAAGAACAAGTCTCTTGAGGAGATATTTGTGGAGATGATGCATGAAGAATTTTAGAACACTGCTCAAAATGATCACGAAGAATAACGACATGGAGATGCCTGAACATGGAGAGAAGGCCAGGACCTACAAAGTGATGGGGATGATAGCTATGTGCTGTATCATGATACCGTGCTGCTTCGTGGTTGGATTTATAGTTTATATTATGACCGCAGCACTCAGAGAGGCGGGCGGAGATGTGCAGGGACTCAATATTGTGGTACAGCTTATGTCCGTATTCGGAGTCATATTCAGTATAATGGTGATATTCAATCTGCTTTATTTTTCGTCAGATCTGGATCACCTTCTGCCGCTCCCTGTAAGGCCGGCTGAGCTTGTTGCAGCCAAATTCACTCATGCATATTTTGCAGAGAGCGTCATGGAATTCATGATCCTGTTCTGCGGATTTATAGGATATTTTGTTGCGGCGGATATACATATCGTATCAGTTCTGACTTCGCTGATCGGAGTGTTTCTGCTTCCTGTGCTGCCGCTTGTTTACTGTGGTATATTTTCACTTATCGTGATGGCGTTTTTCAGCAGGGCGAAGCTGCTCCGCAATGTGGATTTTATGGTGGGAATTGCCATAGCTGTGTTTGTCGGACTTTTTGCATGGTCATTTGCACAGATGGATTCTGTAAATATAAATAATTACATAGACAGTCTGAAAAATGGTGACAATATATTTATAAATATCATGAACAGGATTTTTTTCACCGTACCGCTCTTCCTTAAAGCGGTTGGAGAGAACAGTATACTTTATATGTTATTGTTCATACTTGTGAATGCAGCATGTATAGGATTGCTGTTATTCCTTGGAAACAAACTGTACCTTAGAGGTGTGTACCTTGTGTCATCCACCGGAAGATCCGGCAGGAGGATCAGAGGCGGAGTAAAGTCAGACAGCTACGCCATAAACACGCCGTTTAAAGCCTATATGAAGAAGGAAGTAAAGACGTTAGTCAGGACACCTGCATACAGAAAATATTGTGTTGTTGTTAATGTTATATGGCCGATCCTTGTGATCGCACTTTTCAATATACCTGCTACAGCAGATTCCATAAGGTCATTCAGGAACACATTTGAGAAGGGATATTTTCTCTCGGATGCGATTATGCTCATAGCGGTGACGGCTGTAGCATTCTTTGCCACAGCGATGAACAGTATAGCGTCAACATCGTTCACCAGGGAGGGAAGCCATATATCATTCATAAAGCATATTCCTATGGCTTATGAACTTCAGGTGCGTGTAAAGGTATGGACAAGCATGATATTCAGCGGTGTGACTGTGGTTATAACTACTATCGTTGTGTGTATATATATGGATTGCAGTCTGCTTGACAGTGCTTATTATGTGTTGATCGGGATATTGTGTTCCGGAATATGTACATATACAGGAATCCTGCTTGATTCCACACATCCGAAGATAGACTGGGAGGATGAATATGGCGCACTCAGAGGCAATCTGAACGCTTTCTTCAACATGGCGATAGCTATAGTGACAGCCATAGTTTTGTGTGCAATCGGGTATATCATATTCAGATTTACCATGGTTCAGTCGTACATAGTGTATATAATATATTTTGTGATATCGGGGGCCATGTTCCTCATACTCAGGAAGAACACTATGAAAAAGTCTACAACAAATATAGACACTGATGTTTATAGCGAGTGATGATGTGTCAGCACATCGCCAGATATGGATTAAGGTGTACTGATGATCAATATAAGGAGGTATAGATCATGACACAGAAAAATGCATGGAACAAATACAAAAAGGATGAGATAAAGGCCCTTGAGAGCCTGTGTAAGGATTACAGAGATTTCCTTGACAACGGCAAGACAGAGCGCGAGTGCGTGAAGGAGATAGTAAAACAGGCTGAGGATAAGGGCTTTCGTGATATAAGGAAGATCATCAAGAACAAGGAAAAGATTGAGACCGGTGACAAGGTGTATGCTGTGTGGATGAACAAGACAGTAGCTATGTTCACCATAGGAAAGAAGAAGCTTGAAAAAGGAATGAATATACTTGGTGCACACATTGATTCCCCAAGGATGGATGTGAAGCAGAATCCTCTGTATGAGAAGGGTGGATTTGCATATCTTGACACTCATTATTACGGAGGTATCAAGAAGTACCAGTGGGTCACACTTCCACTTGCAATCCACGGTGTGATAGCAAAGACAGATGGCGAAGTTGTCAATGTAAATATAGGTGAGGATAAGAATGACCCTGTATTCTGCGTCACCGACCTGCTCATACATCTCTCCCAGGAGCAGCTCAAGAAGAGAGCAGATTCTGTTATTGAGGGTGAGCAGCTTGATATTCTTTTTGCCAGCAGGCCTTTGGCAGGAAAAGAGAAGGAGGCTGTCAAGGAAGCGGCTCTGGAGCTTCTTGAGAAGAAGTACGGTGTTAAGGAGGAGGATTTTATCTCAGCAGAGCTTGAGATAGTTCCTGCAGGAAAAGCAAGAAACTGTGGTATAGATGAGAGTATGATCATGGCTTATGGCCAGGACGACAGAGTGTGTGCGTTTACATCACTTGCGGCTATGCTGGAGGTTGAATCACCGGATAAGACTACATGCTGTCTTTTAACTGATAAGGAAGAAATTGGAAGTGTTGGTGCAACAGGAATGCAGTCACACTTCTTTGAGAATACTGTTGCAGAGATCATGAATGCCATGGGAGATTTCTCAGAGTTGTCACTTCGAAGATGCCTTGCATCATCAAGGATGCTTTCATCTGATGTATCTGCCGGTTTTGATCCGACGTTTGAATCCGCATTTGACAAGAAGAATGCAGCTATATTTGGTGATGGAATGGTATTCAACAAATTTACCGGTTCAAGAGGTAAATCCGGCTCAAACGATGCAAATGCAGAATATATGGCAGCTATAAGAAAGATTATGGACGATGCCGGAATCGCATACCAGACAGCAGAGCTGGGCAAGGTGGATGTCGGTGGCGGTGGAACGATCGCATATATACTTTCATTGTATGGAATGGAAGTCATTGACTGTGGTGTTGCTGTGCTGAACATGCACGCTCCATGGGAAGTGACCTCCAAGGCTGATATATACGAGACCAAGAAGGGATATGTAGCCTTCCTCAAGGAGGCATGATCTTTTCCCGGGGATTTTCGGAGGAATAAATGAGAGAGCAGCTTAGGAAATTTACAATACTTGTGACTATGATAGCCGTGGCATTAGTGATGATGTCACGGCTTGAAGTGCTTGCTGACGAAAACTTCACATCAAATTATAACCAGAGGACATTTGCTGATGATGAAGGATTTGACAGTGGAGAGGCTAATTGTGTGTGCCAGTCAACAAGCGGATATATATGGATTGGTACTGATAATGGATTGTACAGATATGATGGCAGTGAATTTGTACTGTTTCCGCTTGATTCACATGAGGATGGAACAAAGTATTCCATCAACTGTATATATCTGACTGCGGACGACAAGCTTTATGTCGGAACAGACAACTATGGACTTTATGTATATAATGATGGAACTTTCCACAGAGTGTCAGAGATGTACAACCTTGGCGTGTCATCAATCAATGCTATGTATGAAGATGGCGACAATAATCTGTGGATGGCATGTTCATCGGGAATTTACTATATGGATAAAGATGGTGTACAGACCATCACGGATGACAGAATATCAGGTCTCAGCATTGGAAATATATCCGGGTATAATGGAACTATATATGCGGTTGCAAACAATGATGTTCTCATAACGGTATATGCTGACAGAAAGATAACTGTATCATCAAAGACTGAATATGGTATAGACGATATAAATTCACTGTATGTGGACGCAAGGGGAAACAGGTATTATGGCTCTGCCGGATACAGCATACTGAAGATAACTGCAAAGGGTACAGTGTCGGTTATAAATACGGGAAGCCTTCACGGAATAAATAGAATGTATTCTGATGGAAAACGAATATGGGTGCTTGCCGATGACGGCGTTGGATATATGACTTCCAAGGGCAGGATAGTGACGGTGGGGAGCCTTAAGTTTAACGAGTCAATGAGTGACATGGTCTGCGATTTCGAGGGGAATTATTGGTTCACATCATATAGAAAAGGACTTCTGTTTCTTGAACAGAGTAAGTTCCAGGATGTGACCATGAAGTATGGCATAGGAAATTCTATTGTCAACTGTGTCACCAGCTACAATGGCAACCTGTTTATAGGAACTGATGAGGGACTCTATGTGGTTGATTCCAATGGCAAACTGATCGCCGCAAGTGAGAATGAACTCATAAACAAATTGTATGGTATAAGTATAAGAGATCTGTATGTGGATTCATCGGATCATCTGTGGATCGCAACGTACAAGATATATGGTGTCATACGTGTAAGCAGGAACTGGCAGTACAAATGCTTTAACAGAGGTGAGTCATCGCTTATAAGTAATGCGGTGAACTGCGTGACGGAGCTGAGACCAGGTTATGTGGCTGTTGGAACTGAGAATGGTATTTCAGTCATAGGACAGGATGATGTTATAAAGAGCCTTTCAAGAATGGATGGTCTGGACAATCCGGATATCATAAGTCTGTATGCTAATTCTGATGGACAATTGTATGCCGGATCCAACGGCGCCGGAGTGTTTATTATAGATGACGACTACAACGTGAACGCATTAGGCCTTGATGATAACCAGAAGATGAGTGTTGTGTCATCCATGGTTCAGGGAAGCAGCGGCTTGTGGATAGGAACAGATAACGGACTTTATTATCAGGAGGGTACGGTCAGGCAGATAACGACTGTGGACAACACGAACGGTATATATGACCTTATCCTTGACGATGAAGGATATCTGTGGATATTTGGTTCAAGGGGGCTGTACAGATATTATGAGAAGGATATACTAAGCAGTGCAGATGCTGAGTACATAAGTTTTTCCAAGAACGATGGAATCATATCAAATATAACAGAGAAATCTACAAACTATGTATCCAAGACGGGAATAGTGTATGTGTGTTGTGATGAGGGATTATGCAAGATAAATCTTGGCGCAGAATATGTGAATGAAGTTGCTCCGAAGGTTCGTATAGCATCGGTGGAGGTTGATGGTTCAGAATATCAGTTTTCAGATCTTGATGGTCATATAGATGTGCCGAAGAACACAAACAGGATCACTGTAAAATTCTCGGTTCTTAGTTATGTAAACCGTGCAGACATCACAGTGGATTATCACCTTGAGGGATTTGAGAGCGAGAGCCGTACCCTCACTGGAAATAACAGGATGGAGGTTGAGTATACAAATCTTGAAGGAGGTATCTACACATTTGTCCTTTCAGCAAAGAATGCAGATGGTATAGAGTGTGCGGAACCTCTGACATTTGTGATAAATAAAGAACTTGGTTTTTTTGAGACGAATCTTGCAAAACTTCTGATAGTTCTCATTATCATGCTGCTCATATTGATAGGTATCGTTGTCGCGAGAAGTATATTCAAGCTTTTAAGAAGACAGAATGAACAGGTTGAGGAGCTCAGTAAGAAGAGCGAAGAAGCAGAGAAGTCGAACCAGGCGAAAAATGATTATGTAAACTATTTGAATCATGAGATAAGAACGCCTCTTAACAATATCATAGCTATATCGGAGCTGGCCATGAGAAACTGCAGTGATGTTCAAAGTGAGGAATACTCACAGTACAGTGCTATGTATGCTGCAGGAAGAGAGATACTTGATATGTCCGATGGTATATCAAAACTTGCTAATCTTAAGGATGATATCATTGATCCGGCATACAACCAGTATTTCACATCTGATCTTATAGATGAGCTTGCTGAGGAGTTCAAGACGGCTGTGAACAGAGATCTGGTGGATCTCAAGGTCAGCATAGAGGATGATATTCCTAATGGACTTATAGGAGATATGGCTGCTGTAAGAACGATACTTGAGAATATATTTGCCTGGTCTGCAAGTACCACAAAAGAGGGATATATAAGTGTGGATGTTGACTGGCGTCTGGCAAGGCGGTCTGATGAAGAGTCTGATGAAGCTGAGGCTGAGGATTATACTGTGAGCGAGTATTCAGAGATTATAGAGGAACCAGAGACGGAGATATCAAGGATATTTGACAGAGATCATGATGAGGTATATCTGGATTTTAAGATATCAGACACGGGACTTGGTGTAAAAGAGGAACGGCTTGCCACTTTATTCGAACTTGATGATTCTTATGAGAAGTCAGACATAGGAATGTTTAGAGTCAGTCTTGGGCTGGCCATAGCGAAAGAGCTTGTGAGAATGCTCGATGGAAGCATAAGCGCAGAGAGCATATATGGAGCAGGAACAACCATAAGATTCAGTATAAAACAGTCAGTATTTGATTATAGCTATGTAAATTATAATGAACGCAAGCGAAAAGAGATGGCCAGAAGAAATGCCAATTCCCATCTGTGGCTGCCTGATGTGCGGATTCTTATAGTTGATGACTCAGAGATAACACTTCAGGTTGAGAAGACTATATTTGACACATATGGCCTTGCCTGTGATGTGGCGACTTCGGGATTCGATGCACTTGATAATGTCATGGTGAACAACTATGATATGGTGTTCATAGATACGGTTATGCCAGTCATGGATGGACTTGACACCGTGAGGGAGATCAGAAATCTGGACGGTGAGGAATTTAAGAAGCTTCCTTTAGTGGCACTCTCCGCAAACACAGTTGACACTTCGAGAGAGGAGATACTTACGTCTGGCTTTAACGATATTATAGTGAAGCCTATCGAGCTGGATCAGGCGGAAGCTATGCTGAGAACATATATCTCTGCGGATAAGATAAAAGAGAAGGACAATGAGCTGTCGCAGACGGAAGATGATATCAATTATATAGAAGACGCAGTTCTTCTGGGAAGATTTGTAGCTGTGGAGGATGCGGTCAGAGCTATGGGCGGCAATTTCCAGACTTTCAATATGTTCCTTAGAAGCTACAGGGATGAGTACCGCGAAGAAGTGCAGATGCTCAGAAAGTATATAGATGACGATGTCAGAAGATATAAGAATATAATACATGATATCAAGAGCAGCAGTGCGAATATAGGTGCATATGGAATAGAGAGAAAGGCGGCAAATCTCGAAGCAGCGATAAATATAGGCAACCAGCAGTATGCGAAGGATAATACCCGTGATTTCGTTGCTATAATGAACGATTTCTTTAAACAGATCGACAAATATATTGCGAGAATAGAACATTCGGAGGAAACTGTCGAAAAGGAATTCAAAGAGGGAATAAACAAGGGCAAACTCAAGGAGCTCAGGGCGTTCCTGCGTGCTGGAGACAGAGAGCCTGTGGAAGGAATCATGAGGGATATTGACAGATATCAGTATGGCGATATCGACACAGAGTTCCTGACGGCCCTCAGGGAATATCTGAATATGGGAGATTATCAGACGTCAAGTGAGATGATTGACCAGTATCTCAACAGTATATAA
>ULUO01053731.1_pt1 | contig 28321 bp, 29 predicted proteins | sample 1958611 | NCBI WGS metagenome assembly ULUO01 (sample SAMEA4835762, study PRJEB28245) | human gut metagenome | biome: gut microbiome; material: fecal sample | place: Denmark | collected 2008
GGCCTGAGCAAGATGTCTTGATACCCTTAGCTCCTGCCTTCATTGTTCTGCCCATGCAAGACTTCATTGCTCTTCTGAATGAGATACGATTCTCAAGCTGCTGTGCAATATTTTCAGCTACAAGCTGAGCATCCTTGTCTGGTCTCTTAACTTCCTTAATATCGATTGAAAGCTTCTTATCTGTTAACTTCTGAACGTCCTTCTTAAGGTTCTCAATCTCTGCTCCACCCTTACCGATTACGATACCAGGCTTTGCTGTGTGAATGATAATCTTAAGTCTGTCTGTTGTACGCTCCATCTCTATTCTTGAAATGCCTGCGCTGTAAAGTCTCTTCTTAAGAAACTTTCTTATATTATAATCTTCAACGAGGTTATCTGCAAAATTATCTTCTGCATACCACTTTGAGTCCCAGTCCTTAATAACACCGACTCTTAAGCCATGTGGATTAACTTTCTGTCCCATATGATACTCCTTTCATTATCTTTCATTAAGCACGATTGTGATGTGGCTCATTCTCTTCTCGATTCTGTAAGCCCTACCCTGTGCTCTTGGATGAATTCTCTTCATTGTAGGTCCCTTGTTTGCGTAGCACTCTTCAATATAGAGCTTTGAAGGATCCATTCCATTGTTGTTCTCAGCGTTAGCGATAGCTGATTCCAATAACTTCTTTATTAATGATGAAGCATATCTTGGGTTGTAAGTTACGATACCAAGTGCTGTAGCAACGTCCTTACCTCTGATTGCATCTAATACGAAACATGCCTTCTGTACTGATACTCTGGCATATGATAACTTAGCTGAAGGTCTTGTATCCTTAACAGCGTTTCTTTCTCTCTTGATCTTTGATCTATGTCCGCTAGCCATGAGTGAACCTCCTTTCAACAAATATTATCTTGTCTTCTTTTCGTCTTTGCCATGTCCTCTGTAAGTTCTTGTTGCAACGAACTCACCGAGCTTGTGACCAACCATGTCCTCTGTAACATATACAGGCACATGCTTTCTGCCGTCATGAACTGCGATTGTATGTCCAACCATTGATGGGAAAATTGTTGAGCGTCTTGACCATGTCTTAACAACCTGCTTATCGTTAGCAGCGTTAAGGGCATCAATCTTCTTTAATAAGCTCTCATCCGCAAATGGTCCTTTTTTAAGTGAACGAGCCATAGGTTCTAACCTCCTTAAAATCCTGTTAAATTACTTGATTGCCTTACCGTTACGTCTTCTGATGATCATCTTGTTAGACTGCTTGTTCTTCTTACGAGTCTTAAGACCAAGAGCAGGCTTGCCCCAAGGTGTCATTGGGCCTGGACGACCAACTGGTGCACGTCCTTCACCACCACCGTGTGGATGGTCATTAGGGTTCATAACAGAACCACGAACTGTAGGACGAATACCCATGTGACGCTTACGTCCGGCTTTACCAAGATTAATAAGGCTGTGGTCTCCGTTACCTACAACGCCGATTGTTGCGCGGCAGATTACAGGAACCATTCTCATCTCGCCTGATGGAAGTCTGAGTGTTGCATACTTGCCTTCCTTAGCCATAAGCTGAGCTGAGTTACCAGCTGAACGAACAAGCTGACCACCCTTACCAGGATAAAGCTCAATATTGTGAATCTGTGTACCTACCGGAATCTCAGAAAGTGGTAAGCAGTTACCTACTCTTACTTCTGCCTTAGGTCCATTCATTACTGTCATGCCATCTGTAAGTCCTTCAGGAGCAAGGATGTATGACTTCTCGCCATCTGCGTAGCAGATAAGTGCGATGTTAGCTGTTCTGTTAGGATCGTACTCAATTCCGATAACCTTTGCAGGAACGCCTTCCTTATTTCTCTTGAAATCGATTAATCTATATTTCTTTCTGTTTCCACCGCCACGGTGTCTGACTGTTATCTTACCCTGATTGTTACGACCTGAATTCTTGCTGAGTGAAACAAGAAGTGACTTCTCTGGAGTTGACTTTGTAATCTCTGAGAAATCTGAACCAGTCATATTTCTTCTGGAAGGTGTATAGGGATTATATGTTTTGATTCCCATTTTCTTAACTCCTTTCATGTTCTAAACATGTTGTGTAATATTGTTTTCTACACTGTTGTGCTAATTAAAGACCCTCGAATACCTCGATATCCTTGCTGTCCTCTGTAAGCTGTACGATAGCCTTCTTTGTAGCTGCTGTCTTACCAACAACCATTCCGCGTCTCTTCTTCTTGCCGTCGCGGTTCATTGTATTAACCTTAGCTACCTTTGTTCCTGCGAACATCTTCTCTACAGCTTCCTTGATCTGAGACTTTGTAGCATCTGTATGAACAAGAAATGTATACTTCTTGTCAGCCATGTCAGCCATTGACTTCTCAGTGATAACTGGCTTGAGGATTACATCATAGTACTTAATGTCTGCCATTATGCGTATACCTCCTCGATTTTTGCAACTGCATCCTTAGTAACAACAAGTGTGTCATACTTAAGAATGTCATATACGTTAATTGTGTTAGGCTGTGAAACCTTAACATCAGGAATGTTACGAGCTGAAAGAATTACGTTTGCATCGTTATCTCCGATAACCATAAGTGCCTTATCAAGCTTAAGGTTCTTCATAACATTTGCAAAATTCTTTGTCTTAATCTCATTGAACTTGATCTCATCAAGAACAACGATCTTGCTATCTACTACTCTAGAAGTAAGTGCTGACTTAAGGGCAGCTCTCTTCTCCTTCTTATTCATCTTGAATGAATAATCTCTAGGAGTTGGTGCAAATACAACACCACCGCCAGTCCACTGTGGAGCTCTTGTTGAACCCTGTCTAGCGTGGCCTGTTCCCTTCTGTCTCCAAGGCTTTCTACCACCACCGGAAACCTCTGAACGTGTCTTTGCCTTCTGTGTACCCTGACGGTTGTTAGCAAGCTGCTGTACAACGGCCATGTGTACGAGATGCTCATTGATCTCTACACCGAAGATTGCATCGTTCAATTCTAATGAGCCAACTTCTTTGCCTTCAATATTATAAACAGATACGTTTGCCATCTGTGTGGTCCTCCTTCCCTAGTAAAGATTACTTATCAGTCTTTACTGTCTCTTTCAGTGTTACTAATGATTTCTTAGGTCCAGGTACTGCACCCTTAACTAAGATGATATTGTTCTCGGCATCAACTCTCACAACTTCGAGATTCTGGATTGTGATTCTCTTTGCTCCCATCTGACCAGGCATTCCCTTGCCCTTGAATACTCTACCAGGTGTTGTTGCTGATCCATTAGAACCCTGATGTCTATGGAACTTAGAACCGTGAGCCATAGGTCCTCTTGACTGTCCATATCTCTTAATAGCGCCCTGGAAGCCCTTACCTTTTGAAATGGCTGTAGCATCGATCTTATCGCCTGCTGCGAAGATATCTGCCTTGATCTCGTCCTTAACATTATACTCGCTGGCATTCTCGAATCTGAACTCTCTTACAAATCTCTTGTAAGAAACACCAGCCTTGTCAAAGTGTCCCTTCATTGGCTTGTTAACAAGCTTTTCTCTCTTGTCTGCGAAACCAACCTGAACTGCTTCGTAACCGTCGTTCTCAAGCGTCTTTACTTGTGTTACTACACAAGGGCCAGCCTGAAGAACAGTTACAGGTGTTAAAACACCGTCTTCATTGAAGATTTGAGTCATTCCGACTTTTGTAGCTAAAATTGCCTTCTTCATTAAATCTTTCCTCCTGTTTAATCTACAGCGGATAAGATGATTACGAACCCGGTAAACCTTGTTGCGTAAGCGCATCTCATCATCCTAGAACAGTTAAATATAAGTGGAACCTTCACCACTGCGGTTTGTGTTGCTTCTATATTAAACCCTTCAGGATTACTACTTAGTTTATGAAAAAATTCAACCTCGTTGTCTTACCCGATGCGTCAACCCATACATCAATGCAACTGTTATGGTTTGAATTACTTCATCTTGATATTGATGTATACACCAGCAGGCATCTCTAACTTAGAGAGCGCATCAACAGTCTTCTGTGATGGTGTGAGGATATCGATAAGTCTCTTATGAGTTCTCTGCTCGAACTGCTCTCTTGAATCCTTATACTTATGAACAGCTCTAAGAATTGTAACAACTTCCTTCTTTGTTGGAAGAGGTACCGGTCCGCTCACCTGAGCTCCCGTCTTCTTTACTGTCTCGATAATCTTCTTAGCTGACTGATCAATTAACTGATGATCATATGCCTTCAATGTAATTCTCATTACCTGATTTGCCATAATAAAAAAGTCGCCTCCTTTTCGCACTTTAGAACTTAAGTACGACAAGCGGTGACTGTACACTCCCCCGCGTGTATCATGAACTATCATGCTCATAATTACTCTCGCGGTCATTTCTGTATAATTAACAGATTATATTCTGTACAGTGACTTGTCGCCATTTTGTTGAAACCGATGGGTTGTATCGGTTTTTGACATTCGCTCCACGGAATAACCTGCTTAGCTTTCGCTTCGCAGCAACTTCTCGTTTCATTGCTATCATGTCACAGCAAGGATTAGTATACCTAATAAATCTGATATTTGCAACAACATTTTTAAAAAAATATTGTTTTTTTTAAGGAACAATCCATATAAAGGCAGGGTACAATGCCCTGCCTTTTACAACCATGTATCAGATACTATTTAATATAGAAGAAACTCAATGCACCGTTATTACTTATTATCGGTTCTTCACTAAGCAGTCCTCTCAATGCATTCTCAAGATTCAATACATCATCATCCTCATATGCCCGTCTGTCAATATATATTCCTGCGAATCCTTTTTCCCTGACAGTCTTAAGCATCTTGGGAACATCATCATTGTTCACTGTAGACAGCCAGTTGTCAGCATCTCTTCCGACAACACCGCCATAGCTCCATCTTAATGTCTTAGAATGGATAAATCCTATCCAGAGATCATAATCATTCATATCATTAACAGCGCCGCCCTCAGGATATTCATGATAAGGAAGCTGGTATATCATCGAGCCTGCAGGAAGAGAATCCTCTATTCTGGTTACAAATTCATGGTCGGATATATAATAATTCTTAAAGTTATCATAATCAAACCTAAGTCCCGGATACTGGAACCATATGCCCCAGAGTGTCACCACTGCACACACCGCAACAAACACCCCATATACCGAGCCGCATGCATATCTGCCAAGCTTTGCGATTCTGCCTGACTCAAGAATTCTTGTACCCAGTACATTAAGCAGTATACACACTGCAGCTATCGAGATAAATGCTATAAATATCGAAATTCTGTTATAACATCTTATCATATCCGTAACAAGCAGTCCGAACAGACTTCCGAAGCCTCCTATCGTTCCGAGAAGTATCGCAGCGATATTAAGCAGCGACAAAAGCTCAAGCCGGACTTTGTATGGCTTGTCATCTCCCATGCGCTTAAGAAACAGTACAACAAGCAGCGCAAGAAAACCGATGCATCCCATAATTCCAAGATAAGCCATGTAATTCTCATTAACAAGCGGCATTGCGTCATTATATTCATTTATAATATTCTCAAGTGACGAACTTCCATGTGACTCCAGCGGAATAAACAGCTGGGCTATCTTAAGCGAATATGTCTCAACACCGTCAAGAGTACGCATGAATCCGTCCTTATTGGCTCCATTCGCCCTTATGTAGAGCACATTAGGCATAAGCGCCCCCACCATAAATCCGGCCACAAGAACTATAAGCGATAATGCCTTGCCAAGATATCCGAACTTCTTCTCCTTAAGCGCTTTTACAAGCCCTGTTATAATAAGAAAGAAACATGTAAAAAATGCATAATAGGCAATTCCGTTATTAGCTATGCATGCTGATAAAACTATTGCAAAATAGTTCTTCCAGTTCTTAAAGAATCCTCTGTTAAGTCTGAAGAAATTGTCATCCTCATATATCCATATACAGAACAGAATCGATATCGGCACAAAATAGTAGCATGCAAGCACATAATGATTCATTCCGCGCATGAATATGTACGGCATAAATGTAAATGTAAGCGCTCCGGCAACCGAAATCCATGGTCGTATCCTCATCTGCCTCAGTGCAAAGTACGCAAGCAGCGCAATCATAGGAAATGTTGACAGGAACATAAGATTAACTGCAATTGCAGGATTATCCGTGAATGCCACAAATATCTTAAGCACCATATTATCAAAATTATGCAGTGAACTTGCATAAAAATCATACCCATAATATCCGTAAGGCGCACCAAGCCTGTCCGTCTCCATAGTATTCATGCCTTCTTTAAGTGTTACGGCATTAACAAGGTATGACATTCCATCGCCGCCGTCGTATGACATCGGATACTGCAGGTCAAAATTCTGCATATCCATAAATACGTACATCAATACGCCGGTAAGCACCAGCATAACAATAACAGCGATAACATCTTTGTATATCTTCTTAACGAAACCTTTCATTCTGACCTCCGTGCTGTTCTGATATAATAAAACAGTTATCACAATATTATCGCTTTATATATGCCATTCTGTCAATTAAATTTTAATTAATTAATTCAATTAATTCTTCCGCCTGCAAGTGCGATTGCACCGATAAAGTTCTTAAGCTCACCCTTGAACAGCTCTGCCTTGGCATTGTCATCGTCATCTTCATACGCTTTGCCGATTGCCTTAATTGCCTCGTTGACAGCATTCTGGTCAACCTCAACGCCAATCTCCTTAAGGTAATCCTTAGTTGCATTGTATACCTGTATCGTCCAGTTCACACCTTCGAGTATGCTCTTTGCATAATCCTCAGTGTCATCAGCCTTGCCATTCTCAAATTCAAATGCAACATTGCCAAGTGCTCTCTCAAGCTTCTTGCAATATTCTGATGCAGTAAGCACCGCTTCAATTACTTCCTTATTATCTGCTCCGTTAACTGTATTATCTGCCATTATTCTATCCCTTTCTTACTGTCTTTGTACAAAATGCTGCAAGCTTCCGCCTCCCAGCATCAGATTATAAATATGTATCGGCATGAACATGCAGAAACTTTATATTCTGCCATTCTTTTACGTGATTGAGATTGTGAGATTGCCTTTTGTCCAACTCCTTTATATAATATCTCATATAAAGACTGATGTCTGCGCACAAACTTGATATGCGCAAAATGCAGCGCAGGAATGGAGATTAGTATGAATATTTTAATATACAGATACGGAAGCATTTGTGAACCTGACATCATCGAAGCATTTAACAGAATGTCTGTACATGTTGATGAGGTTACTGATGAGATATATAACAAAAAAATAACACCTGCCGAAGGAATAACTGTGCTAAAGAAGCGCCTTGACAGCGGCACTGCCTATTCACTTGTATTCACAGTCAATTTCTTTCCGTGGATTGCAGAAGTGTGCAGCATATATGGGATAATGTATTTTTCACTTATCGTCGACAGTCCGGTTATGGAGCTGTATTCCGATTCTATAAAGCTTCCGTGCAACCGGGTATTCTTATTCGATCGCTGCCTGTATGATGAATTTGCGGCAGACAATCCGGGACATATATTCCACATTCCGCTCGCCACCAATATTCAGCGCAGCCGTCGCGTAATCGACAATGCAGGCTCTGCGCAGAAGCAGCATTTTGCAAGTGACATATCATTCATCGGTTCACTGTATACCGAAAAGTGCCTGTACAATCAGGTAAAGCTTCCCGCTTACTATGAAGGCTTTGCCAATGCACTCATTGATGCGCAGCTTAAGGTATACGGATATAATTTTATAGAGGAGTGCCTCAGCGATGATTTTGTAAATGTTTTCCTTGCCAATGCACCAGACCATTATACATTCCCGGAGACCAGCCGCCACGCATGGAAGGCACTTGTGGCACAGCAGTATATAAGTGTCAAAGCTGCCGAGCAGGAGCGTATCCGTGCGCTCAAGATGCTGTCAGAGAATTTCAGCGTTGACCTGTACACCGGCAGTGATACATCTGTCCTGCCGCATATACACAACCGCGGATTTGCGCGCTCACATACCGAGATGCCTCTTATATTCAACCAGAGCAAAATCAACCTTAACATAACCGCACGCTCAATACGCTCCGGCCTGTCACTGCGGATATTCGACATTCTCGGCTGTGGAGGATTCCTGCTGACCAACTATCAGGCTGAGCTGCCGGAATATTTTGAGATTGGAAGCGAGGTTGAAGCATTCTCATCAATGGAAGAGCTTCATGACAAATGCGCTTACTATCTGGCACATGACAGCGAACGTGAGGCAATTGCACGCCGTGGATATGAAAAAGCAGTCCGGTATCACTCATATGATACAAGACTGCTTGAGATGATGGATATGGCGCTTTCATGTAATTCATAAGCATCTCTTCTACATAAACATCTGCCTTACCCTGTCCTCATAAGTATGTGCCGCCGCCACCTTAATATGACCGTTTTCCGCAATCGCACGGCGTTCCTCATCATGTTCAAGGTAGTAGCGGCATTTACTTATAAGGTCTTCATCACTTTCATAATAAACAAAATCTTCCCCCGGAATAAAATGTTCAAGAAGATCCGCCTGATAATTCGACATCAGAAATCCCCCCGCCCCCATAATATCCATGCAGCGCAGCGGTATCCCCGTCTGTATGCTCCTAAGCGAGATGTTGAGATTAATGCGGCTGCATTTGAACACATACGGCATATCATTGTAATAATCAACCGCTCCCACATTATGCACCCCCGGAAGCTCCGGTGTCGGATTGTGTGTATACAAATTGACACGGCTGTCCGGAAGCTCCTCTGCCAGCATCCCGAGCAGATGGCGGCGTTCCCTCTCTGCAAGCTTACGCGCAAGGAAGTAATTAGCGTATACATATTCGGGTGTCTCAACACCATCCCTGTTCGGTTTGTAATCGAGTGCCTTCTTCATCTCCTCAAGCACCGGACCTTTGAGCATCTCTTCCATAAAGAAATATCCCTGCACCTTCATCTGTGCTTCTATAATTCCGTCAAGATATCCCTTTGCAAAATCCGGCATAGATGAAAGCCGTTCGTACAACTGATACTTTTCGTTATACATTGAACCGACAAATGCAATATCACCACTTACGCGCTTAACTGCCTCCGGTGCCAGACCTCTGCCATTCCCCGATGGACTTACATGCATCGCATCAAGTCTTCTGACATTAGCGGCAAGCGGCATGTAATGCACCGTTGTTATTCCTTCCGATGCGAATCTGTCCGCAAGTGCCCTGTCAAATACATAGACATGATTGCATGGATTAATTATCGTATATGAAAATAACGACACCAGAGGACTGTCATATACCCACGCCACATACTTTACGTTATGCTTTTTGCATACATTGGATATCAGCGGGCTGTAATTAAATGTAAATACCGCATCAGAATCATCCCCTTTATTAAGATACTCTTCAATAAGCGCATCCAGCTTCGCCTCAGCTTCCGGATTAACGCGGTCATGTATCGCCTCAAACTCAACGCATATTACATTAATGCCGAGATTATGCATTGCATCAAGCATATCTTCTTTGCCAAAATTCTTCCATTCAGGAAATAAAACATTCATACCAATTCCTATTCCTGCGCTGCCCTTTGCGCATATCATGTTTGTATGCTTGTGCACACACAAAGTGACCGTTATTCTAACCCATCCAGCAGTTCCACAAAATCCCTTGCTCTGTTAATCCATCTGTGGTTTGCCGATGCATTCTCATATCCTGCTTCAGCAATCGCACGCATCTTTGCATCATCAGCAAGCAGATTCTTAATCATTCCCGGCAGTTCATCTATTCTCTCAAGGTCATACATTACAATATCCCTGCCATTAGTAAAATGCTTTTCAAGATATGTAGTCTTATCTGTAAGACACACTGTATGATTAAGCATTGTATTAGCTATACGCTCCGTCATTCCCGCTTTGTGCCATGACATTATGTTAAGCGCAACCTTAGCCTGTCCCATTAGCTTTATGCCTTCCCTGTAAGATACATCAGGATGTATTATAAGATTATCCCTTACAGCAAGCGGGCAGTTATTCCAGCTTGAGCCGAACACATGAAGCGTGATGCCTGCATCAAGGATTGCCTCTATTACTTTTTCGCGGTAGTAGAACATCACAATACGGCATACATCCATACAGTCTGTTAGTGTTGCTGCAAATGCGCCTGCTTCATCCACAGTGCATGCAGGCTCACCGCACTCATGGATAACATCAGCAAGTGCCGCTTCACTTGTCATGTTGGGGTTATCCTTCATCTTTTCAAGCAGCCTGTATGCAATATCCTTCACCTCAGGCCTGCATTCTCTCTCAAGCGCTGCCATTCTTTCTCTGTAATCATGATATGATGCAACAAAAACCACGTCATATACCCTGTCGTCCCACGCTGTCTGTTCTGATTGCAGAAGTTCAATACCTGCCGGCGGCAGATGCCTGCCTGCTTTAATTGCCGGATAATGCCTGTTTATGTAATCAGCATAATTTTCATCCTGTGTAAGCACATAGTACCTGTCAAGAGGCAGTGTAAAATGATAATACAGATACAATGGATGGTCATAAAGGAAATTAAACTTTGGTGCCTCAATCAGATTGTTAACAAGTTCATTGGAATCTTTCATCTTAACCGAGAACAACGCTGTCTGGAATCCCACAACCGCGCGGTACCTGTTACCTACAAACCGTGCCAGTCCTCCGGTTCCATGTTCTGCCATGTCATACATAATTACCGGCACACCGCATTGTTTCAGGCTGTTGGCAAATTCATACGCAAATGACTTAAGCACATCAAAGCATATCGGATCTCCCATGTATATAACTACAGGTCTTATCGCATCATCAATCCTGTAGTACTCGTCCTTCTTAGCTATCATCAGCTCAAGTTCTGATGTAAAATACTGTCCGATTCCATATGCATCCGCTTCCGTTATATACTTTGCCAGAAGCCTGTCAAAGCACTCAGCCGCCTGCAGCTGTGCGGCATATCTTCCGAATACATACGCATACATGAGATAATGTTCCTGATAAAGCATCACGCATGGCTGTTCAGACATAATTATCCGGACATTCGTGCCTTTTTCCGCAATATTATCTTCCAAAGCCAGCGCCCTTGCCGCAAGTTCAAAATCTTCACCGCATCCCAGCCTGTCATTGAACCCGGAATATTCTGCCGCAAATTTTCTTGATATGGCAATTCGTTCAAAGCGTCCTGCGCCTTTTTCAATCAGCTCCGGCAGTGTCAAACATCTGTAATCTTCCGGTGTCATAAGACGGCTGATTATGCCGTCATCAATTATCTCCCCCGGCGCAATGTATATCATGTAATCTCCAGATGTATACGATATTGCCGCATTCTTAAACTGTGATATCGTAGAATAATCCTTGCCGCTTGCGTCAGCAAAAGCAATTCCAAGCTTCTCAAGTGCCTCCCGGTACACATCACAGTTATCCGCACATACCGCAGCAGCTTCGTAAACATCGCATAAAGCCATGCTCTTCGCTGTTGCAAGCACTGTATCAACGTCTTCATCTCCGCATATATATAATATAATACTTACTGTTGTCATTCTTTTCCATCCCGGTTATCTGTATATTTGACATCGGCTGCCTGTCACACATTGCGCTGTTTCTTTGTAAATTATAACATTTTCCCTGATATAAACCAATTCATTCTTGAAAGTTTTACCGCATTTGATATAATATTTGATAACGCAATAATGACATTACGTGAAGGACTTTTTATATGCGAGCTTCTACAAAAAAGATTATTAAGGCAATCGGATTTATCTGTGTATTGTGCCTTGTTTATATATTATATTTTAATTTCAGCTATTATCTGTCTGAGAATAATTTTCTTCGTTGTACTCTTAATGAGGCACACGAATCCAAAGACTATACCATGTGTTTTATCGGTCCGTCAACGACATATGGCTCTTTTGTCACGGAAGAATTTGACGAACTGCTCGGCGTGAAGTCTATTAATCTTGGCAGTGAAGGTCAGCTTCCATGTGACTCCTATCTCATTTTAAAAGATTTTCTGTCTGACAATAAGCCGCAGTATGTTGTTATGGATGTATGGTATCAGTACTACATGAACAATGATATTTATTACCGCACTAATACCAACTCCACAATTAAGACACTTGCAGCTATAAGGCCGTCTCTTGCCAAGACAGCATTTGGTCTCGATATGTTTGTCAAGCGCCCTGCGATATGGAGTACTTTTGCATTGCCTAAGATTACGTTTGAGCCGTTCACAACGGGGTATAGTAAGTTCTACAGTCTCGAGTCCTGCATTGATACCTACCAGTATAAGAACCAGTACTATTTTTCCGAATCAGGCACGCGTCTCTATAAGCAGGGAATGGGGAACTGGAATTACGGCAAGCTGAGCATGGATTCTGAGACAACATGGCAGGGCTCATATTCCTCAATTGCGACTGAATATTTCAATAAGATTGTCAAGCTCTGCAAAGATAATGGCATTGAACTTATCATGGTTACTCCGGGTGCTGATGATGCCTACGTTCTTACGATGGGGCATTATGACGAGGCGCACGCCATATTCCAGAAGCTTGCCGATGACAATGGCATCCGCTATTATGATTTCACATATGCAAAGCCGGATGTATTTGCAAGAGCTGACTCGTTCTATCACAACTCTTCACACATGTCATCCGAAGGCGCACACGCCCTTACATACCTCCTCATTGACCTTATCAGGGCGAATCCGTCAGATGATGAATTGTCCGGCTACTTCTACCAATCATATGAAGAGTACTATTCAAATGTTGACATTGCCAATGCATGGATTGAAAAAGACAGTGATGGCAATCTGGTTGCCAAAGGACTGTATGGCATGGATTCAGAGCCGGAATACTGCTTCTACAGCCGTGTCCACGGTTCCAAAAACAGTGACTGGACTCTGCTCCGCGACTATTCAGACGACAACACACTTACACCTGCCGAATATCAGAACCGGGATATTGAAGAGATTCAGGTATGCGTGAAGCTTAAGGATGGAGAGAAGGTTAAGAAGGCGTATTTTAAACTATAATACGCCTTTTCTTTTTTGCAATAATTCTTATTAATCCCTGCTTTTTGACCTGAATAAAGATTTTTCCTGTCATCCTTAGAATATCCTGTGCTGGTGCTGCAGGCGATAGTGATTTTCTATACGGCCTGCTCACCTTTAATCATCTCTTTATATGTGAAATTCCTACAATCAGGTCTTCAAAATCACATACTTTTCATTCAATTCACGTATACCTACTGCTTCGTTATATTCACATCTGAATTCCGGTACTGCAATATTGTCCAACATATCAAGCCACCATAACACATCTGTAAATCCGAGCATATGCCTGAACCTTACTGTACCTGAGATTCTTGGATTTATCTCAAAAATATACAGGCGGTCATCCTTTTTTCTTAGCTGTATATTTATGTAGCCTTTAAGATTAAGCAGCTTTGCAATCCTTATTGCAAGCTCTGCATATTCCCCGGCATTGCTCAGCTTAACAATATTAGAGTATCCGTTTTTCAGCTCACGCCGGAAGGCTATTGTATTAATTACAGCATTATCCCGGAATACACCTATTGTATACTCTTCATCACTGTCTATGTATCTTTGGTACACACAGTCTTCGCCTTGAATATTGTCATTAATATTGTTAAATGCTGTCTCATCAGCACTATATCTCTTCCTAACATCTGTCATTTCTTCCGCGGAATATATCTGTATTCCCTTTGATCCGTTAGATTTTCTCGGCTTACATATATAACTGCTGCCATCCACTTCTATAAGGCATGGATTAACATATGTGTCTGGAACATCAAATCCGTTATCTGTTAATAGCTGCGCAGTCTTATACTTATCAAGGCATATGTCAAGTATACGTTCGTCCTGAATAACTATCTTGATTCCATGTTCCTCAAACAGCTTTCTGTTGTCACTTACAACCTCTATCTCGCGCTCATTCACCGGGATAAGATGAGTAATGCCATACTCAAGGCACTTTCCAAGAAGTTCTTCTGTATAACCTTCTTCTACAGCATATCTGCTCTGCCAGAACTTCTTAACGCGGTCCATTCCTGCTGCTATACTGTTGACATCGCAGCCATAAAGCTCCGCATCCTGCTCCTGAAGTATTTTAAGTATTCCATTGGCAATATCACCGCTGACTGCGGTTACAAGTATCTTTCTCATTATTCACCCCTGTGCAGAATATCAATTAATTTCTTATTATCCGGATCATAGCTTTTAATTTCTCTTTCCAACTCGGACATATCATAGCTTACATTAAAAAACCTGACATCGCCGGCATCCGTATCAACATATGCATATCCAAATCCCCTGCCATCTCTCTGCTGTCCAAGTGAACCCGGATTGATTATTGTTGTATTGCCTGTTCTTCTTATATCACGAAAATGCGTATGTCCACAGAATACATAATCATATTTCCTATATTCCTCTTTGCATACAAGCGGGTCTTTCGGATACATTCTTCCGTTAAGTACGTTTTCAAATGTACCGTGTATGATTGCTATTTTCTTAGTTTCAAGTTCTATCTCCAGAACTTCCGGCAGCTCAGATACATACTCAAGAGCTGTCTCATCAAGCATTGCATACGAATGACCGTACTGTGCGAAATACCTTTCCGCATTATCATTGCCATACGCAATATCTATTGCTATTTTATCATGATTTCCCTTGACTGCATACAGATTATCCATTTTTCTGAATGCTTCTGCAATCTCATGCTGTCCATAATAATATCCGTGCATATCACCGCAAAAAAAGAGGCAGTCATACTCTACCTCTTTTATATCTCTAAGGAACTGCCTTAATGCATATTGATTACCATGTATATCCGAAAATGCTATTACCTTCATCACGGCACCTCCATGCTGATTATCAGTTATTGCTGTTCTGCATCATTGCCTTATCATCATAGTTACGCTTCGCAGCATTACCATTCTCATCAAATCGCTGCTCACCAACTATTGTCCAGTCTGTGCAGTGTTTGCATACCTCAGGCAGCTCATCCCATTTATGCTCAAGATACTTGCATACCATCTTCTCATTACGTTCTTTCCACACCTGCCTGATTGACTGATTATTAATATTGCCATATACAGTCCTGCCATCAGCATCCATGGCACATGTAACAACATCACCGTCCCATGTTATCGCACACACACCGACTGCATGTCCGCACGCATATCTTTCATCAGTCTTTTCATGTGTTATTCCCTCATGCTGTCCGCCCCATTATATAAGACGCCTTACAGTTGTCCAAGCTCCTCTTGCTCTCCAGTATTCAACTATCTTATCAAGCTCGTCCCTGTTCTCATCCATCTCCATTGCTTTAACTTCAATTATCGGAGTCTTAAGACCGCGCTCAGCCTTACGCTTCAGAAGATACTCAATATTATCATAAAGCACATCCCTGTCAGCTCCTATACGGATTTTTTCATATACCTCTTTTGAAAATCCATCAACATCAATACTTATAACCGTTGGTATTAATATTTATATTCTTCAGGCCCTTTTTCTTGGCATAATCTATCATATAATAGAGTTTGTACTTAACGAGAAGCGGTTCACCGTAAAAGTCAAGCCATACTCTGCAATACACATTGTTATCTGCAATCTCATCTATTATCTTCTTGTAAAGAAAGATATCCATAAATCCCTTTTTTCTTGTAAGCTTGTCATTGATACACGTTGTGCAGTTAAGATTACAGTGATTACCGACTTCGACAATTACATTCAAAGGGAACTCCTTCATCTCGAATTTTTTTCTATTTCTTTCACATTCTCGTACATACCCATTCTCCATTTCTGTGATTTTAATAACATCTACAATTGACCCGCAACAGATAGTATACTGTCTTCGATACTTATCTGCGGTTTATATCCAAAATCTGCTCCGGCTGCATCCGGTGATATAATCCATCTTTGACTGTCGATGTCAGTTTTATTGTTAAGCAAGCTTATATCAGATCTGCTCCTTAACTGCTCTTTACATAACTCAGCAAGCTCCATGTCGCTTATGCTGTTACCCGCAATATTGTATACACCATTTGCATCCGATTCTATAAATCTGTCCACCGCGCATGTCAAATCTCTCACATCAAGATAATTCTGCACACGCATACCATTACCGTATATCTGCAGCGGCTGATTTTCAAGACACCTTTTAACAAATACTGAAAATATCTTATTATCCGGCATTCCATATCCCACCGGCGACGGTATCCTTAAGCATCCATGTCTTATGCCGCATGCCCCAAGTCCCTGTACTATCTGTTCTCCAAAATACTTTGTGTAATGATACACTGTTGCAGGTTTTACCGGATGTTTTTCTGTTATTGGAACGTATTGTGGAATTCCTATTACAGGAACGCTTGATATATACACAAAGCAGCTTACTCCCGCTGTTTTAGCAAAGTCAGCGATATTCTGTGTTCCAAGACAATTGGTATTATAAAGCTTCTCAACATCATCGCTTATCTCTGCCGCTGCGTGTATGACAATATCAATACTTCCGCTATACTTTTGAATACACTCAGACAATCTCTGTCTGTCAGCGATATCACAGCTTATATATTCCCTGACATCCGCACGGCTTATCTCTGCTCTTCCAAGCCCAATAATATCGTGCTCTTTCTTAAATGCATCTGTTAAATTCTTCCCTATGAATCCGTTACATCCGGTTATTAATATTCTCATTTACAAAAAGTCCGTACTGATATGATTTTCTATAGTTACACTTCGTGCCGGCACAACACACTCTTTCTCCGCCGTATCATGCGCCAGATAGCTTCCTGCTCCAACCAGCGTATAATCTGCAATATGAATGCCGTCCTTAGTTGCCGCATTATTTCCGATAAAGCAGTTATTTCCAACCGTTACATTGCCTGCCACCGAACACGATATTGCAAAAAAATTAAAATCTCCAGCAACCGAATGGTGGCTGAGCATCGACTTAGGATAGAATATGTTGCATATGCCTGCCTGTGAATAAGGGCCAAGGACTGCATGTTCAAATATAAGGCACCCTTCTCCCACTCTTTCTGCCATGACTACTGCCGAAGAATGCACAAACGAAAGCACTTTTATCTCCATTTCCTTAAGTTCATGATATATCTTTTTCCGCGCATCATTCATTGAATTATAGCCCACTGCAATGTAACACCCAAGCTCATGTACATCATATATATCATTAATATCTTCATACGCTACAACTTTTCTGCCAAGATGCATCGTATCTGTTATATATTGTCTGTTAACACAGAACGCATCTATATTCTCACCTGCTGACATAAGCTCGTAGAAGAGCACATCGGCCAGATCAGTTATTCCAAATATTATTTTCTTCATATTCTTATCAGGCATTCTCTTTGATCCATTCAACTGCCAATGTCAGCACTCTGTTAACCTGTTCATCAGTAATTCCATAAAACAGTGGGAATCTTACTATACGTTCACTTTCACTTGTTGTATATACATCCTCGCCAAAGAACCTGCCGTATTTCATCCCAGCCTTTGATGAATGTAACGGTACAAAATGAAATACACATCCTACACGATTCATATCGCGCATATACTCAAGGAACGCACTTCTCTTCTCCAGATTCTTAAGCTTTAACCAAAACATGTGCGCATTATGTTCACAGTCATCCGGAACCATAGGAAGTTCTACTTTCCCACTCTCAACAAATGGTGCAAATGCTCTGTAATATCTGTTCCATGTTGCCTTGCGGTTATCGTTAATCTCATCCGCACACTTAAGCTGCGGCCAGAGAAATGCCACATTGAGCTCGCTTGGCAGATATGATGAACCAAGGTCTACCCAGCTGTATTTGTCAATCTCACCTCTGAAGAACTTAGACCTGTCCGTTCCCTTCTCCCATATTATCTCAGCATGTTCATTATATTTTTCATCATTGATAAGAAGTGCACCGCCTTCTCACATTGTATAATTCTTTGTATCATGGAAGCTGTAGCAGCCGATTGCACCTATCGTACCGAGATATCTTCCCTTATATGTAGACATAACACCCTGCGCAGCATCTTCAACAACAGGTATATTGTGCGCATTGGCAATCTCCATAATCTCGTCCATATTGCAGGCAATTCCTGCATAATGTACCACAACAATTGCTTTTGTCTTTTCAGTTATCGCCTCAGCTATAAGCTTTTCATCTATGTTCATTGTCCTGGGCTTAACGTCAACGAATACTATCTTTGCCCCCTGCCTTGCAAATGCACTGGCTGTTGTAACAAATGTATACGAAGGCATTATAACTTCGTCGCCTTCCTTTATCCCAAGCAGCATCGCAGCCATCTCAAGTGCAGCAGTACATGACGTTGTCATAAGAACCTTCTTAGCCCCGAACCTGTCCTCAAGCCATTCGCTGCACAGCTTTGTATATCTGCCATTGCCGGAGAGCCTGTTATCCCTGATTGCATCCTCCACGCACTTCATAGAGTCTTCAAGACATATAGCCTTATTAAACGGAATAGGTTCCATTATTCTCCTCCTCTGCAATTATATAATTCCTGAGTTCTTCACAGAATTTCTTCATGTTACCGACACTATCCACATTGTTAAGAAGCTTATCCTGATGTTCACAGTATTCCTGCTGCTGTTTCATAAATCCAGCATCGTGTATATACTTTTTTATAATCTCCGGATATTGGGCCAGCTCCCCACATACAAAGCCTTCGCCGCGGATTGCCACATCACAGTTACCAAGTGTAACTATAGGCGTATGGTTTTTCAATGCCAATGAAGCTCCCGTCCCGCCACCGGTTCTTGGCGGATTAACAAATAAATCACCATCAGCCATTGCTTCCTGAAGATTGTCTGCATATCCTATGAATATATACCTGTCACTTTTATCTGATGTTTTTATTTTATTCTTCAATTTATCGCACTCACCAATCACCTCAACATAAACATCAGGTTCACCTTCCAGGATCTGGTTAAGCATGTTCAGGAATTCATCTGTCACTTCACGGTCAAGCCTGTTCCCTACTATCAGCAATATGAATTTATCTTTTTCCTTTTTATTGCGCAAAGCAACATTCTGACGTGATATTTTGCTAACCGCAGTCAGCTCATTAGCTATCATCAATTCATATACTTTTTGATCTTGCGTCAAATATGAATCATATATCTTTTCCGCCTCACCTTCGCAATGAAAGCATCGTACAATGACCGGTGCCGCCGAATGTACCGGGGTTCCAACACATGGAAAGCTGCATACAGTTGTAAACCTGGAGCATACATCCGCGATTATATTCATGCCACCTATATCAATTATAAATTCAGGATTCACTCCACGGACGTAATCAACTGCCATTTCAAGTTCCTGATTAAAAAACTGTGATGTAAATGCTATATTACATACATTAATGCATAGTCCAAAATGATCCGTCTGAAGTTTCTGGGTCGTCTCTACCAAAGAATTATCTACGGCATGATAGTAAACATCATTCTTTTTATCTTTTTGGACACCACCCATGTATCCTATAAGCACTATCACATTATATCCCAGCTTCTGCAGATAGTTATATATGTTACACACTATCATTGTAGGCGCATGGACTTCCGCAAGTATACTCCGAGCCGCTATTAATACTGTTCCTTTTTTTCTTTCTGCGAATGGGATGTAGGCTAATTTTTCTTTATTGATATGCGAAGATATATCGTTAACGGCACTAATGTATATTCCATCTGTCTGTAAAAAGAGCTTATTACTGACATCAATTGCATTGCCAAATGTAAGCACTCCAATCTGATAAATATAATTAATCAATGACAATGCATCAATATTGTTATGCATTAAAGCATTATTTATATACTTAATTATCTTTGCATCCTTAATTATATACAATAGATACGAAAATAGATATATTCCATCAGACCAATCATCGCCGATACATCTGCTTATATTCTCCAATGTGTCATCCTGCTCTTTTGCAGTCATGGAATAGAATGACTTTCTCAGTTCATCATTAAACTTTTCGTCTTTAAGCTGTATGCCATTAAGTAAATTCTGTAAAAATTCCATATCTCCCAATCATTTCCATATATTATTCTAAAATCCGGCATCAGTCCGCAACATATACATCTGAATACTTCAAAACTCTCCTGTGCTTATATTCAGTATTAATCTTTTCATTAGCATGTCCTGACGCATTAGTACAGATTAACTCTATAAAATTAGCTCCACACTCATATGCATGTGGATATCCTCCTCCAAATCTTGGATTTATCTCAAGAATGCTGTATTGTCCGTTATGCTCCATAACATCTACATCCAACGGACCTACAAGACCTATCTTTTTTACCGCTCTGCTTACCAGTTCTATAACCGAAGCATTCATGTCCGTAACAGATTTTTCTGTTTCCCCCGCTCTCATTCGCAGTTTCTCTTTGCAAAAGCATGATATAATCTCATTACTCATCATATCAACATAAACATCAACACCATACTCACGTCCCGACATATCAGGCTGCACTATCAGTTGTTCATTATACTCTTCTATTAATGCTTCCAACAGCTTTTTTGAATGAACATGAAATGTGTCAACGCTTCCCGCACCAGCTCTCGGTTTCGCAAAAACATTGATTCTGTCTCCGGACGATTCACAATAATCCTCAGCCTTATAAGTAGGCACTGACTGTATGCCTGCATCTGCAAGGTAATTATTCAGATTCAGCTTATCCCGGCACAACTTTATTTTTTCATAGTCTGACAAAGCTACCATAACACCGATTTCTTCAAATATACTTCTGATTTTTGCAATAAGAATAATCTCATCTTCGTGTAAAGGGATTATAATGTCTATATTTTCTTTTTTGCATATATCGACCAATGTATCAGTATAATCCGGTGAGTCCATGCGTGGAACAATGTAATATTTGTCCGCAACATATAATGCCGGTGCATCCTTACTGCAGTCCGTTACGACAACCTTATCCACGCAATTGCGATTAGATGTAAAATATTTTACAAGCTTATATCTTGTACCGCAGCTTAATATAAGAACATTCATCATTCCTCATCCTCTACATAATTCCATTTCATTGCTGTTCCCTTTTTAATATCGCACGAAGCTCTTTTTCCAATAATGTCCTTATAATACTTTGTATGCAATCCATATCCCGGACGTATTGACCTCATGTTATCAGGCGTAAATATTTCACCCTTTTTAATATCACTTACAACATATAAAGACCTTGATCTTCCTTTACTCTTTTTCTGTTTCTCTGTGAGCTCATATGTTACCTTTCCAAGCGCCCTTTCAACATTCCTGATATCTGTTACCATATTCTTAAATTCCTGAGGCTCCATTGAAAATGTTCCATCTGGTCCGCCATCTTTTCTACTGAGTGTCAGATGCTTTTCAATAACTCTTGCTCCAAGTGCAACACCTGCGACAGCCACCGCACTTCCAAATGAATGATCAGACACTCCCACTACACAATCAACTGTCTCCGACATATTAGTAAGCGTCCTGAGATTAATCTCCTCATATGGAGTCGGATATTCTGATACACACTTCAGAAGTATCACTTTGTCATTCCCCGCTTCTTTACACGTGCGTAATGCCAGCTCTATATCTGACATATCTGCTATACCCGTTGACATAATTATGGGTTTTCCTGTCATTGCTGCCTTCTTTATCAATGGTATATCATTAAGTTCAAATGACGCAATTTTATATGCAGGCACATTAAGCTCTTCAAGAAAATCAATAGCAGTCAGATCAAATGGAGATGAAAAACATGTTATTCCGACTTTTTTTGCATAATCCATTAACTCTCCATGCCATTCCCATGGTGTATATGCCTCTTTATATAGTTCAAAAAGGTTCATATTCTCCCAAGGGCTTCCAGGTGTTGCCATAAATTCCGGTCCACGGCAGTCTATAGTAATTGTATCAGGTCTGTATGTCTGAAGTTTTATTGCATCTGCACCACACTCTTTTGCAACATCAATTATCCTTTTAGCTCTGTCCAGATTATGCAGATGATTAGCTGACATCTCCGCAATAATGTATGTATCAGATTTGTCACTCAGTTTTTTACCATCAATCATCAATTCTTTACGCATCCGTATCCCTCTGTTTCATATATTTATACTTTATTTCAGCAATCGTCCAATCCGATTCATTATCTATATCCTGTACTTCAGTCTCCTGCACTACAATCGGCATTATATTGTCGACTATAATACCCTTTCGTTTTATATATTCCTCAGCATCGTATATATAAAACTGCCCAGCATCATGATATTGCTTTTCAAGATCCTGCGATCTCATCTGTGAGAATTCTTTATATTTATATTCCACGCAGCCATCTTCAGATATAACAAAGCATCTCTGAGGAGGAAATGAAAACTGTACAATAGGCATTACTTCAACAGGCTTTTTCTCTATCATAACATTCATTGCCTCGATTAGCTTTTTAGCTGTCACAAACGGAGCCGTAGGATATATACAGCATATATAATCATACTTTATCCCCATTTCTGAATACTTATCTGTGACTTCCATTATAACATCAGATGTTGTAGCATAATCTCCGGATGTCGCCGCTTCTCTCATAAATGGAACATCAGCGCCGTATTCTCGTGCTATATCTGCGATCTCTTCACTATCTGTGGATACCATAACTTCATCAAAAAGCCCACTATTCAATGCTGCCTCAATTGAATAAGCAAGTATAGGCTTTCCGCAAAATTCTCTGATATTTTTCTTAGGTATTCTTTTACTGCCGCCACGCGCCGTTATTATCGCTATACTCTTCATATTTACCTCATTTTTGCTGCCCTATATTTTTTTGGATGTATTCCGCTATTCTTAATGCGCCGTTTCCATCTATAATTCTGCTCATATTAATTCTGCATCTGCTTATATACTCCGGCGTACTCAGTATTTCATAGATGCATTCAACTGTTTTTCTCAATACCCCATCAGTATCAATCCGAGCATCTCCTGCATACTTTAAAATACCATGCGATTCCATCTTCTGTGCAAACGCGACATGATCTTCTGCAAATGCAACGCATACGGTCGGGGTGTTACATGCACATAACTCATATATTGACGTTCCCCCTCCCGACACCGCAACTGCACTTTGTCTCATTATTTCTGCCATATTAGATATATTTTGCAGAACCACTAACCTTTTCTCATGTTCTGCCATATTATCCATAGCCTGCCTGTCACTGTTCATTCTTCCCAGGACTGCAACACATGTATAATCCTTAAAGCGTTCATCCTCTAATATCATTCGGGCAAGTCTTTGTGTAATATGGTATTGGTCGGTTCCACCTGTTGTAAGCATAATCTGCTTTTTTACACTTGTCACTTTTTTCCTGGAAGAAAACTCATCCCGCAGCGGCATGTACTTCATCCCCGTAAGCAATCCGGTCTTTTTTCCGTCATAAAGTTTCTGTAATGTATCCTCCTCCGGCCACTGTGAATAATGAAGTGCAAATGATATGTCATACGCACATCTACACATATCATCAATATACATCACGGGGACATGCCTGTTAACATCCGTCATAAATTCTTCAGTAACAAGATATGAATCAACTACCAAAAATTCTATTCCGGCATATTCTATATAATTTGTTACTTCATTAATTCCTGCATTCCAATCATCCCATGGTGCATTTATTACATGATATTCAAACTGATTTTTTTGTAATATCTCCTCATTACTTGTATCTGAAATTATAAATATGCACTTCATGCCAAGCTCTCTGCATTTATTTGCAATTGACACACACCTCATCATATGACCGGTTGCGACATTAATATTGGCATCAAGTCTGAATCCTACTCTTACTGTTGTTCTTCCCATACTTTCAATTTCTCCGAAATATATTCCATCTCATAAAAGCCATATCTTTGATCGCACGGAATGGTCAGCACATTATACGCCAGAAATTTTATGTCAGGATTATTCACACTTTCCTTTAATCTCCAGTGAACATTGCAATATATATTACAGCTAATCAGATATTGTAATAATTTATCCCTGTTGTCACACTCAATCCACATTCCCAAAGGTACTGCGCCATCTTTGCTGCATGACTTCACTTTAAATGAATTCATCCCATTCACTAAATCACACAGACGGTTATAATTATCAATTCTCTTTTCCCTTATATCATCCATATTGCAATTAAATATATATCTTTTAGAGAATTCAGACATTGGATATATTCTATAGTCTGAAAATAGCTCTTTAATTGACTCTGAATAATATTCTAAATAATTTTCTTTTAGGTTCTTATTTTTGAAATTCCCACTGACATATTCCCGCTTCATAGCCTGTACAAGCATGTACAGATTTGTATATCTGCTGACAATATTATTGCTGGGTTCATCCGGAACAGGCATGCATTTACTGCATATTATGCCTCCATCCGGTATTGCAAACCACTTTCTCAGGCTGCCTACTATATAGTCGCCAAAACCAATGGTAAAATCTCCACTGCTAAGAAGTGCCATCGTAATATCCTCAATTACAATTATTCCTTTACTCCTGCACTCAGATATAATATCCATCAAACTTTGTGAAACCGGTATTCCAAAATAGTGAACTACATATATACTTTTTATTCCTAAGTCTAGTTGAGCTTTTATCTCGTCCACATTTACTTCAAGGTCTGCGTTGATACAATATGCAGAATACTCCATACCCGCGCGCTTAACAGCATCTGTGACTGTACCACATACATAATCTGGAATTAGTATTGCATCAACACCAAACTCTTTTTGGATGAAATTCAATAAGACTTCTATAGCATTTCGCCCACTCTGATAAAATACATTTTTATACTCCGGTTTTTCTGCCCCCATAAAAGGCAGACCGAAATTTTTCATGCTGTCTGCTGAATTCTCTGGCAACTGATACATACACCAGTCATCCAGTTCTATTACACTGCCAATTTCCATATAATCACCTAAACATTTTCATATATTTTAACAAGGAGCTTTCTTTGTTTAATAACCCTTTATTCTTATTATAATCAAATGTTATCTGTTTTTCAACGATACCTAACATCATGCTTCAGCTTCAATTGAGTCTATAAGCTTTCCAAATGCCTGCTTCGTAAGCTCACAGCCCTGCTTATATCCTTCAAGCAATGCAATTCCCTTGTCAGCTGCAGTCATTGCTTCTCTGTCTGCCGATTTCTTCTCTTCATACAGCCCTTCAAGCGCCTCATGCTCATTCTTTGATGAATACATTGATATAAGATGTACAAGTGGTTCTCTGTTAGCCATATCATTAAATTTCTGTATTTTTTTCATTACACTGTTGAATGCACTTCCACCGGTCTTCCCCTCTGCAATAAGCTCCTTAAGCCTCATATAATTCTTAATCTCTTCATTGAAACTTTTATTAAGCTCGTCACATCTGTCATGCATCTCAACAATGTAATCATATACTGACGTAATCTCCTCATCAGCAAACACATCAGGTACATTATTTATTATCGATGCGTTGAAACTTACGTTACACCACCTTGCAATTGCTTCCTTAAGTGTGCAGTTTTCTGCTCCCTTTATATTAGCTCCGCCTTCAGTTGCATTAAGCACCTTAACATCCTCGTTATCTCTTATCACTCCCTCAAACCAGTCTTTGTACATTGCAAAGTTTCTGAATGTAAGAATCTGCTCCCCGTTGATGTCGGTGACATATGTGTATTTGTAGCTGTCCTCTTCACTTATGCCTGATTCTTCATATACATTGGACGCATGCTTTTTATTATTGGTAAATGCAAGATCCTGTCCTACAAGAATTATTTTCTTGAATCCCAGAAGCAATGCAAGCGAAAATGCATTATTTGCGACAGACCCACCTGTTCTCAGCGGTGCTATGTCATGTCCGAAATGGCGGTAAAAATAGAGTACAAATTCATCCTCCGTAAATACAAACATCTTAGCTTTATGCTGTCTGTATACCTCCTGCCTTGACTGTCCGCAGACAACCATAGGAATATGCTTCACTATCTCATCTTCAAACAATACAAGCGGCTTATGAGAATCAACCGTAACAATCATGTCAGGCATTATATTATATTCAAGCATTTTTCTTATTGCTGAATCAACAGCCACAACAAATGCATGTCCCTTGGCTGCCCTCACATCTTCAATATTCTTATCAAGCGAAGGTCCGGCTGATACTATCAGGAACGGAACATTCTCTGTATCAACGCCGGCATTTTCAAAATACTCTGCGAGTTCATTCACCGTTGAGTGCTTGGACATATTCCAGAGATTAGCTATAACATTGTCAGCCATCTCATAGCCTATATCGGCAAGAGTATTTTTCTCACCCTGAAGCATATTGGCCTCACGCCAGCACATGTCATGGAACTCCTGTATCTGTTCTGCATATAATCTTCCATAATTAGGTGCAATGATAAACTTAGAAAGATCAATAAGTTCATACCTGAATATAATCCCAAAATACTGGCTGAATGTGTTGGTATTAATCCCCTCTGCAAAGACAAGAACTCTTCTGTCGCCAAAGCTCTCTGTCATATCCACGTTTTCAATCAGGCTAACGAACACCTCTGGATCCGGTTCATATGCAATAACTATATTCTCATCACCAAGTCTTTTTAGAAGCTCCTGCAGGTACATTCCATTCCCCAGTCCACACAGAATGAATATATTTCTGTAATGAATCTCTCCCTGTGCATCCGCAAGCACTTTAGCCGCATACTGTACATCGTATCTACTGTTAAGGTACCATATTCTTCCTTCTTTTTCTTTTGCAAGAATCAGCTCTTCATTGGCTGATCTGTCAATATATACTGTCTTATCCTGATTACCATTTTTATTAACGTAATTCACAATGCCTTCTTCAATATCTTTCATCTTCTCAGCAAGGCACTCTATATTCTTTTTTGCCAGTTCATTCACTCCTGTGTACCTCCGAGTTCATTCTCAATATCAGTGAAGAAAAGCATTCCTTCTTTTATCTCATAAAGCAATGTATCTGCCAGCATAATTGTGTCCTTACTGTCAATTGCAGTCATAAGATTCTGCATCTGTGACAGCAATATATCTACAGGAACCTCAATCCCTCTGCCCTCCAGTTCATCAGTTCTGTTAATATATCCAAGATATATATTATTAACATTTTTAACTGTATCGCCAATAATCTGCTGAGCCCCCGATACATCATTGGCATAAAGCATATTTGATATATTTTCTGCTGCTTTTACATATTCTTTGAGCTTCTGTATCTCCATTATTCCTCCAATAATTATCTAAAAAATAAAGCTGGCATTACTGCCAGCTTTATTAATACTCATTATTGCTATATTACTGTAACAGTGACAGTACACCCTGTGTAGCCTGATTAGCCTGTGCAAGCATCGACTGTCCGGCCTGTGCAAGGATATTATTCTTGCTGTATTCAACCATCTCTGTAGCCATATCAACATCACGGATACGAGACTCAGCTGCCTGTGTATTTTCAGCAGTTGTATTCAGGTTGTTGATTGTATGCTCAAGTCTGTTCTGAAGAGCACCGAGTGTTGAGCGCTGTGTTGATACAAGATTGATAGCGCTCTGAATCTTGTCCATCGCAGAACCTGCCGATGCAAAGCTTGAAACCTTAAGTGAATTAACACCAAGCGAAGATGCATCCATGTTCTTTATTGAGATTCCGATTGACTGTCCGCTAAGTGAGCCAACCTGAAGATTCTTTGATGAGAATGTCCCATCAAGAAGATTCATTGAATTAAACTGTGTTGTTGACTGAATTCTGTTAACCTCACTTGTAAGCTGGTCAATCTCCGCCTGAATAGCTGTACGGTCGGTTGATGTATTGGTATCATTAGCAGCCTGTGTAGCAAGCTCGTTCATTCTCTGGAGAATCGAGTGTGTCTCATTAAGGGCTCCCTCTGCAACCTGTACAAGTGAGATGCCATCCTGTGCATTAGAAGCAGCCTTATTAAGACCTCTGATCTGGCTTCTCATCTTCTCAGATATTGAAAGACCTGCTGCATCATCCGCTGCCCTGTTAATTCTATAACCTGATGAAAGCTTCTCTGTTGATGTAGACTGTGCTGATGTTACGATTCCTAACTGTCTGTTAGTATTCATTGCTGAAAGATTGTGCTGTACTACCATAATATTCGTCCTCCTTGATAATGCACTCCATTAATTAGTTTTGTTTATGTTTTGTATGTATGACAATCATCAAATCTCCCTGACTGATGTATCATTCTTAAGTACACTATGTATATCGACCAATTCTTCCAATACTTAACCCTTTTATATTTATTTT
>ULUO01081697.1_pt1 | contig 28263 bp, 19 predicted proteins | sample 1958611 | NCBI WGS metagenome assembly ULUO01 (sample SAMEA4835762, study PRJEB28245) | human gut metagenome | biome: gut microbiome; material: fecal sample | place: Denmark | collected 2008
TTAGCCTTGTCAAAAACGCTCTGCTTCTTTTGCTTCTTCTCCGCCTTTTCACTACCTTTGTCGGTGGCAACGGTTTCTTTGTTCACTGACGAATACTCGCTGAATGGCTTTGTCTTGCGGTGGCTGCTGCCTATCCATTTTTCGAAGTCTTCAAGATTGGTTGTGGACACGGTTATCCTGCGCCCATTCTCCCAACCTTTCTCATAGTTGGCAAGATAGTCGCTCTTTGCCTCGTCCATATCGTTGAAGCCGAGCATCACCTTGTGCTCGTCAAATGTGCCATCGGGGTTGTATTGGTCAACGACAAACACTTTGCGTCCGTTCCAACCGTCAATGTCATTGGAGAGGAACACGTCTATGTGGTCGCCATCCACGCCCTCCGTTCCACGGAAATAGCCGTAAGTGTTGTGCATCTTGCTTTCCCACTTCTTTCCGTCAGCATCTGTGCCACGGCGTATGCTACCCTCTGGTTGTTCAATAGTGATGTCGAACGTACCCACCTGCACATGACCTTTCTTGTAGTTGCCAGCCTCTTTCTGTGCTTCGGTGGGGTCGGTGTTCACTTCGGCTGACGCAGCTTCAATTTTGGCTTTAAGTGTATTTTCACCCTCACTATCAGCGACTTTTTTAGTATTTTCTTCATCAGAAGATTGTTGGTCTGCTGCTAAAGTCGTACCTTTGTCGGCAGAAGGATGTTGTTTGTCGCTGTGTGTGTCTGCTGACTGACTGCCATTATCCTTGTCAGTTTGCACAAAAGACTTGTCTTGCAAGGTAGTCGCAGATGTAGGATGTTCGGTATTCTGCCCAACATCCTTCTTTTTTTCAGCATACCCTTTTCTGAATATACCGCCACTGTTCACATTCCAATAAGAGCCGTCCTTTGACAATTCCACATAAAGCACATTTGAGTGTTCATCTTCTGCCTGAATAAGATATGTCTCAACTCCATTGGCACGCTTCTTCCCAATTTTTATGTTGTGCTTGTCATAATTGCTTGCAACATACTTCACGAACTCCTCCACCGAGGAGAATCCAGCCTTTCTGATTTGGTCTCCGTGGCGTGCCTCTATGTGGCGCAGTCCATAGCCGTTTCCCTTCTCGTCAGCCACACCCTCGCTCAGTTTTATCGGAGCGGCAGTAAGCCCAGTGTCCTCCGTTATCTCTCCGAATGTTGTCGTTCCGTCCGACGAGACAACGAAAGGTTGTCCGTTCTCGTCACGTTCCTTTCTTTCCTCCTCTTTGGTTTTACGCTCCTCCTCTGCCTTCCTTTCGGCTTCAACACGAGCTTCTTCCTCCGCCTCGGCACGTTCACGCTCCTCAGCGGCAATTCTTTCCGCTTCCGCCTTGGCGGCTTCCTCTCTGCGTGCTTTCTCTCCTACGATGTCTTTCCAAGCGGCTACCTCTTTCTCTGCTTCCGCTACCGCCTTCTCGTTCTCTTTTATAGATTGCAACAACGCCTCCGGGGTGTCTCCTTTCTCCTTCAGTGCCTTTGCCGCCTTCAACCTCTTCTCAGCGCCTCGAAAAAATACCAATGCGAAAGGGTCGACCTAACAACGCGAGTTCGGGATAAGCGTTGACTGAAAAGGCGTGATTCGGATGCGGATATAGTGTCGGGCGACCATGAACGTGGCCGCCTGATGCGCTTTTGAGAAAATGAGATTTGAGCTATTGCCAAATGGTGAGCTGACCGTCTGAGTTCAGCACCTCGTAGTCGAAGTTGACTGCTGGCTTGGACTGGAAGAAGCAGTACGCCCCATTGCCGCGAGCAAGTTCCTCATTTCGTATGTCGCGTTTGACCGTCACCTTAACCCTATATGTCTTCCCGTCAATTGTCACAGCACCATACAGAATGTGCATGCATTGTTTGATTCACTCCATTGCCACCGCGATTGCCGTCTTCTCCCTTGCGATAGTCAGCGTGTTGCTCTGCGTCAACACTCTCACGTATGACTTCGGGCAATACCCTAAGCACTGCAAGATGCACATCCTTGCTATCGCTCTTGCCGACTGCCTTCTCCGACAAGAAGTTGTTTGTCAGCAGTCTTACATACATCTTATGTCAACGATTCTGGCATTTTTGACAAAAAAGCACCTTTGTGGATGTTTTTTTCAGTAAAACGCATATATTTCTAACTCAAATTTTATACCTTTGCATCGTTGTTGAATGTCAGGGAGACTTTCCTATGTGTCATCCCTGGTTCACTTATATTGTTGCATCAATTAAGATTTAATAAGCATGAAGGCTAAACCTGATTTAAGTTTTTGGAAACTATGGAACATTAGTTTCGGTTTTTTTGGCGTGCAAATTGCATACGCACTTCAAAGCGCCAACATTTCCCGCATCTTTGCCACTTTGGGCGCTGACCCGCACAGTTTGAGTTATTTCTGGATTCTCCCGCCTCTGATGGGAATCATTGTGCAGCCAATCGTTGGATCACTGAGCGACAAGACTTGGTGTCGGTTCGGACGTCGAATCCCGTATTTGTTTATTGGCGCTACCGCGGCGGTACTCGTCATGTGCCTGCTTCCAAACGCAGGATCGTTTGGTTTGACAGTAAGCGGTGCGATGGTTTTCGGATTGGTGGCTCTTATGTTTCTCGACACAAGCATCAATATGGCAATGCAGCCGTTCAAAATGCTGGTCGGCGACATGGTTAATGAGAAGCAAAAGGCAAAAGCCTATTCTATCCAAAGCTTCCTGTGTAACGCAGGCTCTGTGGCTGGATATATTTTTCCATTCTTGTTCACGTTTATCGGCATTAGCAACACGGCCGAAAAAGGCGTTGTGCCTGATTCTGTAATTTGGTCATTCTATATTGGAGCAGCCATTTTGATTTTATGTGTGATTTACACAACTATGAAAGTACGGGAATGGAACCCGAAGCAATACGCAGAATACAACGGCGCAGTCATAAACGAATCTGAATCCGACAAAGACAGCGCATCTTGGATTTCCTTGTTGAGCAAAGCTCCATCCACATTCTGGAAAGTCGGGGTGGTTCAATTTTTCTGCTGGGCAGGATTCCTATACCTTTGGAACTACTCAACAGGCGCTATCGCCGAAACCGTATGGGACACAACCGACCCTACTTCCGCCGAGTTTCAAGAGGCAGGCAACTGGGTTGGAATCCTTTTCGCCGTGCAAGCTGTAGGAAGCGTGCTCTGGGCCATTGTCCTTCCTCAATTCAAAAACGCCAAAATGGCTTACGCTTTAAGTTTGGCTGTCGGTGCGATTGGCTTCTGCATGATTCCGTTCCTGCACGACCAGTATATGCAATTCATTCCGTTCCTGATGGTTGGCGCCGGATGGGCAGCTATGCTTGCTATGCCATTCGCATTTGTAACAAACGCTCTGCAAGGATACGGACATATGGGCGCGTATTTAGGCCTCTTCAATGGAACAATCTGCATTCCTCAAATTTTTGCAGCAGTCTGCGGCGGTGGCGTCCTCAATTTGATTGGATCTCACCAAAGCAGCATGATGATTGTTTCCGGCGCATTGCTCTTAGCTGGAGCTATATGCGTTTTTGCAATTAAAAACAATAGATAACAGGATTCGGCTTTTTCGAAACAAGAGTTTCCCAAATGTCAAAACTGCGCTATGGAAGTCATTCATAAAACTTCCATAGCGCAGTTTCTTTTCAACGTTCTTCCAATAAAAAACAAGAACGATTTTCAGAGGAAACACCCCATAGTTTTACCGGATATCTTTCTGAATATCGAAAAACTTCACTACATTTGTAGAAAAATTTAGCATTATATGAAAAAACGCATTCTTGTCACAGGTGGAACGGGCTACATTGGCTCTCACACCGTAGTTGAACTGCAAAATGCAGGGTATGAAGTGGTCATCATTGACAATCTGTCAAACAGCAACATAGATGTCCTTGATGGAATTGAAAACATAACACACATCCGTCCGGATTTTGTAGAAGCGGACTGTACCGACATAGCTGCTCTCCGAAAATTGTTTGACACATATCCCGACATCTGCGGCATCATAAATTTCGCAGCAAGCAAGGCTGTCGGTGAATCTGTACATAAACCGCTGCTCTACTATCGCAACAATCTGAACACTCTCACCAACCTGCTGGAGCTGATGCCCGAATATAACGTCAAAGGAATCGTATTCTCTTCATCATGCACAGTTTATGGTGAGCCCGACAAGAATCCTGTTGATGAAAATGCCCCTATAAAGAAGGCAACTTCTCCATATGGCAACACCAAACAAATCAGCGAGGAAATAATCACTGACGCAATCAATTCCGGCGTGGGATACAAGAGCATCATCCTCCGCTATTTCAATCCTGTGGGAGCGCATCCGAGTGCAGAAATCGGAGAGTTGCCGAATGGAGTGCCTCAAAACTTGATTCCGTATCTCACACAAACGGCGATAGGTATCCGCAAAGAGCTCAGCGTTTTCGGCGATGATTACGATACTCCCGACGGGTCATGCATCCGCGACTTTATAAATGTCGTGGATTTGGCAAAAGCCCATGTCGTTGCAATCAGCAGAATGCTTGACAATCCCGACACCGACCCGATTGAAATATTCAATCTTGGCACAGGTTCAGGCGTTTCCGTACTTGAGCTCATCAACACATTTGAGACTGCGACTGGAGTGGCTGTGCCTCACAAGATTGTTGGACGTAGAGAAGGCGACATTGAAAAGGTTTGGGCAGATCCGCACAAAGCCAACACAGTGCTTGGCTGGAAAGCTGAAACTCCACTTGCCGACACTATGAAGTCTGCATGGAAATGGCAATTGCGCCTCCGTGAGAAAGGAATTATGTAAATAATACTTTTTATTTAACCGAACAAGCCTTCATCCATTTGCCGTTTCCAAGGATGAAGGCTTTTATAAAATTGCACTATACGGAATGATTGACAAAGAGACAGTAGACAAAATACTTGACGCAGCCGACATTGTAGACGTTGTTTCCGACTTCGTGCATTTACGGCGTCGCGGCTCCAACTATGTCGGGCTTTGCCCTTTTCACAATGAGAAGACGCCGTCCTTCAGCGTCTCCCGATCAAAAGGCATATGCAAATGTTTCAGTTGCGGCAAGGGTGGCAGTCCAGTCAATTTCATTATGGAGCACGAACAGATGTCGTATTATGAGGCACTGAAATATCTTGCAAAAAAATACAACATCGAGGTAAAGGAACGGGAGCTTACAGACGAAGAGAAGCAGGCACAGTCAGAACGTGAGAATATGCTGCTCGTGAATGATTTTGCACTGAAAAATTTTGAAGACAATCTTTTCAACACCGATGAGGGACGAAGTGTCGGCCTTTCTTATTTTTACGAACGCGAGTTTACCGACTCAACTATAAAGAAATTCCATCTTGGATATTCTATGGAAGGCCGGTCGGAACTCTACAATGCCATCAAAAAAAATGGCTATAATCCGACGTATGCCATAGAGTCCGGACTGTGTATCAAGGGAGAGCACGGCGTATATGACCGTTTTAAAGGCAGAGTCATGTTCCCGGTGCTCAACATTGCCGGAAAGGTAATAGCGTTTGGCGGTCGCACATTGAAAAAAGACCCCGCTAAATACGTAAACTCTCCGGAATCAATTATCTACAAGAAAAAGAACGAGCTTTACGGATTGTACCAAGCCAAACAGGCAATTGTAAAAAAAGACAAATGCTTCTTGGTTGAAGGCTATACAGATGTCTTGTCAATGCACCAAGCTGGAATCGATAATGTTGTGGCGTCTTCAGGCACATCTCTCACCGAAGGACAGATAAGACTGATTCACCGCTTCACAGACAATATCACCGTATTGTACGATGGCGACTCGGCCGGCATTAAAGCCTCCCTGCGAGGCATCGACCTGCTTTTGGCAGAAGGACTGAATGTCAAAGTGCTTTTGTTGCCTGACGGCGACGATCCCGACAGTTTCGCCAAAAAGCACAACGCTTCAGAGTTTCAAGGATTTATTGACGCCAACGAGACTGATTTCATAAAATTCAAGACATCCATTCTTCTGGAAGGACTTGAAAACGACCCTATAAAAAAATCCGAGGCGATACAAGACATTGTAAAATCCATTTCTGTCATCCCCGAAAATATCACACGTGCCGTTTACATAAAAGAATGCAGCAAGCGCTTCGAAATTGACGAGAAGATACTTGCCGAAGAGGTGAAGAAAACGTCAAAGGGCATCAAGGCAAAAGACCGTTCTGGCAAAAGTACCACAGAACCCGAGACGACATCCTCACCAACCGTACGCACAGAGCCGTCGGATGCGGCAACCGTCAAATCCAAATCGCTGAGGATGTACGAGACAGACATCATCCGATATATTGCCAAATATGGTATGTGCAATGAGTTGTTTGAGATTGAAAACCCAGATGGCGGATTCTCCAACGTCACGCTTGTGGAGGCTGTAAACGTCGAACTGACATCCGAGTCAATATCTTTCAGCGTACCGGCATTTAAAAAGATTTTTGACCGAGCGTTGTCTTTCCTCCCCGACTTCTATGCAGACCTGCCCGGCGAAGCAGATCGTCTGGACAAGGAAATGAAAGAAAAAGTGCAGATAGCGCAATTGTCAGACACCGTAGTTGGAAAAGCGAAAGAACGGTTGGTCGAGTCAATACAGAAAGATTTCAAAAACAAACTCATTGATTTTGAAAAAGAATATCTTGAAAAAAGACTGTGTTCAGACCAAGACGACGAAATCAGGCAAACAACGTTGGACCTTGTCATAGAAAAAGAGCCACTCAGCAAAGTGCACACGAGACTGTCCGATATGGAATCGGAATACGACCGTCTTCGTGACCTGGTGTCGTTGTCTCTCAACGTGTGGAAAGACGCACTGTTGTCTCAGCGCATCAAGGAAATTCAGGAAGAAATAAAGCTCCTATGTCAAGCGTCAGGCGACATCAACAGAGTCGAGCAATTGATGCAAGAGCTGTCTCAACTCAGAGCAATTCGCAAACAATTGATAGGAGACCGTGTGATTATTCCATAACCTGCGCCTTGATATTTAATTTATTTCGTATTTTTGCATAAAACAAAAAGATTGAAGGAATGATACGACAATGGATTGCTGCAATAACTCTGGCCAGTTGCTCGGCAGCCGCTTTTGCCCAATTGAACTTGCCGACACGCAACATCGGCGGCGTCGACTATTATTACCGGATTGTGCAAAAGAAAGAGACTATTTACGGCATAGCCCGGGAGTTGAACATACCTAAAGAGGATATCGTAAAGTACAACCCTTCGGTTGCAACCGGCTTAAAGAAAGATCAGGTGCTTTATTTCCCGGTTGACGCATATGTCAAACGGCAGGCAGTCGTTCGTTCAAAAGAGCATAAGCACACAGTAAAAAACGGTGAAACGCTGTATGGCATTGCCAAAATGTATGGACTCTCTGTCGCCGAACTGCTGCAAGCAAACCCCCAAGCAAGGACCGGACTTAAAGCAGACTCTGTGTTGACAATTCCTGTCGGCAACGACAAACAAGAAGCTGTGCCATACACCGTCAAGCCTGGCGACACACTTTATCGGCTGTCTGTGAATTTCAACGTCGACTTGAAAGATTTGCTTGAAATGAATCCAGGTGTATCGCCTGAGAATTTCCAAGTTGGAATGACTGTGCTTATTCCTCCAAACAACAACGCTAATAAAGAAAATGACAAACCTGAAACGGTATTCGTACACGACAAAGTTGAAAAAGGCGATTCGTTTGAATCCATTTCCGAAGAATATGGAATTACAGAAGAACAGCTGAAAGAAGCAAATCCCGATGTGGACAAACTGAAACGTGGATCGTATGTGGTTGTCCCTATTGCGAATGAAAGCCAAACTGACTCAACCACGGTTGTCAGACAAGCTTTCCGCGAAACGTCAGACGACAACATCAACGACTGCGTCAACATTGCCATTTTATTCCCTTTTGAGGCAAAGAATACCAACAAAAGCAAGCAGGCATTGTTCTACCGCGACTTCTATCGTGGGGCATTGCTGGCAGTCAACGACCTTAAGACTAAGTCAAAATTGAATCTTTATGCTTACGATGTTACAGATACAAACATCTCAACCGTCTTGAGCAAGAAAGAGATTGCCAATGCGCATATGATTTTTGCCCCTTCTGAGGACAACTTGCTGAAAACGATTGTCGACTTTGGACAGAAGAACGGAATCAATGTCATTAATTCCTTCTCAATCAACAACGATATGTGCTACAACAACAATCGCTTTTTCCAAGTCAACACTCCGTCGTCATATATGTATTCTTCAGTAAGTTCTTATGTCGAGAGCAATTATGCAAACTGTGAAATCGTTTTCTTAAAAGACGAGTCGGAAGACGACAAACCAGTGATTGAATATTTAAAAATGACAAATCTGCCAAAGCAGACTGTCAACCTATCGGAGAGCAACGGCTTCGTTTGTCAACACCCCACGCTATTCGTTCCGACGTCAAGCTCCAGATCCGCATTAAAAAAACTGAAATCTTTGGTCGATGAATTGGCTGCTGATCCTGCGAATGATGGAAAATTCAGCATTCTTGGCTATCCTGAATGGTCGATATACAACGAATATGAGAATTTCCTGCGCGCAAACAACGTATGTCTGTTCTCTCGCTATTCGATTGAAGGCAACAACAAGTTTGACAGCAAATACAAATATTGGTACGGAGAAAGCCCAATCAATTCAATCCCTAACATGAGTGAATTGGGCTATGACACGATGTCGTTCTTCATAAATGCTGTCATTACAAACGGCAACGACTTCAACAAGCCTATGCAAGCAACCGACGGTTTGGAAATCGGCATCAACATTGTGCGCACAAGCAGTTGGGGAGGGTTTGTCAACACCGCTTCATTTATTTACAACTACACGACAAAAGGTGTAGAAAAACATATGTTGAAATAATGAAAAAATACGTAATAGCAAGTATACTTTTGATATCAAGTCTGACTTCTGTCGCAGAGGACCACTATTCTGGAGCTTTCAGCATTGGCGCAAAAGGTGGGGTTTCTTTATCTCAAACCACGTTCTCACCAAGCGTGCCACAAAAGTTTCATTCAGGTCCGATGGCTGGTATCATGTTCCGATATATCGAAGAGAATCATTTCGGGCTTATTGGCGAGGTGAATTTCGAGCAACGAGGATGGAAAGAAAATTTTGAGGAAGCGCCATATTCATACAGCAGAGACTTGTCGTATATCCAAATACCCCTTCTGGCACATATCTATTTTGGTTCTGAGAAAGCAAAATTTTTCTTCAACGCAGGTCCAGAGATAGGTTTCATGATTGCGGAAAAGACAAATTCTAATTTTGACATCAACAATTTTTCCTCTTTAGAAGGATTTCCTTCGGAAAATCGCAATACGGAACAATTCGCCATGCCCATTAAACACAAAGTGGACTATGGCATATCTGCGGGAATTGGCGCAGAATTGGCAATAAACCGTAAGAACTCCATACTTATAGAAGGCAGGTTCTACTATGGACTGAACAACATTTTCGGAGCCAATAAAAAAGATATATTCGCAGCCTCCAACAGCATCGGAATTATGGCGTCAATTGGATATTTTTTCCGCCTGAAATAACGGAACATACAGGGAATCAAGCAGTCATATCTTCACATCACGATATGGCTTTATTACTTAGAAGATATGAAAAAAGTGGCGACAATACCTATTTGTAGGTATTGTCATAGATCGGATTAAAGTTTAACTTTGCAAACAAAAAAAGATGTAATGGATAATTTTCACAAATATAAACCCACCGACAAGATGAGCAATGTTATCAGCGAAAATTATTCACTGATTTCAGTCATGAGCCGCTTCGGCCTGCCTTTAGGATTTGGCGAGAAGACCGTAGCCGAGGTGTGCAATGAACAAGGTGTTGACTGCAATACTTTTCTTATTGTTGTTAATTTTGTAAATGAAGATTCCTACAGCGGAGAGTTTTCATTCAACTATGACTCCGTGTCACTTCCCGCCCTTGTAGACTATCTGAAGCAAGCGCATTCGTATTTCCTGGACTTCAGTTTACCAACCATACGGCAAAAACTCTGCAATGCATTGGAATTGGAGCCAGAAAAGAATGACATCATCAAAACAGTTTTGATGTTCTACGACAAATATGTAGATGAAGTCAGACGCCATATGGAATATGAGAACAACCATATTTTCTCATATGCTGACAATTTGATTAAACATCATAAATCCAACAATTTCTCAATTGCACAATTTGCGGAACACCACAATCATATAAACGAGAAATTGAAAGAGTTGAAAAACATTTTAATCAAATATTATCCGCAGACAAAATGCAACAACCTTCTCAACGACACTTTGTTTGACATATTCAACTGCGAATCAGATTTAAGGACACACTGCCGGCTTGAAGACAGTGTGTTTACCCCTGTTGTCTTGAATTTAGAACAGAATTTGACCGATGAAAAGTAAAGAGGATATAAAAGTTGCAATTGCAGATGGATCGGTCATCATGCGAAGCGGTCTTGCATCGGTTCTGAAGCATTTTTCGGAATTCAATTTCAGAATCAACGAAATCACAAATCAAGAGGCTCTGACAATCTTTCTAAGACTTCACACTCCAGATTTGTTGATTATCAATCCGCTTTTTGCAATTGGCATGAATCTGACAACAATCCGGAAAACATATCCATCATTGAAAATTGCGGCACTGACGTCATCACTTATCGACAACCAGTTGCTGTCTGACTACGACACAACAATTTCTATTAATGATGACATCGAAACGATTTGCAGTAAAATCAAAGAAGCAGTCAATGAGCCTGACGAAGAATCTTCCGAACAAGACGCCTTAAGCGCCAGGGAAAAGGAAATCATCGGTTGCGTTGTAAAAGGAATGACCAACAAGGCGATAGCCGACACATTGTCTATTTCAATATATACGGTGATTACGCACCGCCGCAACATCTCAAGGAAATTGCAGATACACTCTCCTGCCGGTCTGGCAATCTATGCAATTGCAAATAATTTGGTAAACATTGAAGATATTAAAGATGTGATAAACTAAGCGTCAATTGTTTAGTTTCTACAAACCCAAACATCAGGATATTTTTCAGTGATGCCGTTCTTCTGAATATATGAATACATCTCCTCTTTTGTGTCGCCTGTTGCCAATGCAACTTTATAGACTGAAGAACCTTTGGCGGCATCTATGATAACCAGCCCGGTCTCAGACGAGGTCTCGACAAATTTTTTAGCCTGACCATACGATTTAAGCGAAGCTATCACTACACTATATTTTTTTTCCGTCTCGCCACCAACGCCTTTCTCCACAGCTTCGATGTCATTTGACTCAATTTTGACTGCTCGTTTTGTCATTTTTTCAACAACGTTTCCACTCTTGCCCTTAGCCTTAGGCTGAGCTGCCGATATTGACGCAACACTTGCCTTGTCCGGAAGGGAATCAATCTCAATAGGAGTCGTTAATGTAAGCACAAGAACTATAATCGCCGCAACAGACGTAGCCATGCGCAACGCATTCATCCTAATTTCCGAGAATCTACGACGTGGGGCTTTTCCTTCTGATTTTACGACGTTCTGAATCCTGACAGGCTGCAATCCATAGTTGCTCAAATTAACCCCCGACAGTCCCACTGCCGACGGAGCAAACACAACGCAACCCGCATCAGAGTAATGGAACGAACCTATCTTACCGAAATCAAACGAATGGTTTGCAACAAGAGACTCTTTTATGGTCTTCACGTCGCCTTCCACCTTCGCTACCGCTGCATTATATCCGCAGCCCGTCTGTTTCATAAAGGCATTGGCAACAAGGCCGTCGTTATGCGTCAATGCGGCATTAAAGGCCACCGATCTGGATGGCGGCAACAGAACACCGTCGCATATGCTTGACGCAACATTCTGACAAATAAACGCACCAAAACCCGGGACAATCACACAATCATTGTCTCTGAGCAAGCATTCGATATAATTAATAAGTTCCATACATTGCAAAATTAATCAAAATTCGACAAAGCAACAATGTTTTACCTGTCCTTTTTCTTTAAATATGGCAATGCTTGACTTTTGTCGCATCCTAGTTTGACTGCCTCCATCGCATAGCTATAGGCATCGTCGTAACGGAACTGCATCTGTGCCATGCGAGCTTTAAGCAAGTACAAATCTGATGATTTTGGATCTAATTTCTGCGCCTCCGAAAGGTCATTTTGAGCTTCTTGATATTTTCCAACTGCGATATAACACTCTGCCCGATTCAAATAATTCACCGAACGGTTCTCTTTTCTTATAATGTCATCATATAGCAATATCGACTTGTCATATTCTCCATTCAGCCTACGGAGCAAAGCCATGCCACGTTTGGCGTCCATGTTTCCGGCATCCGTTTTCAAGCATTTGTCAAAACAACGTTCCGCCTGCCCCATATCGCCAACCTCCAATGCAATCATGCCCGCACCGTTCAACGCTATACAATCAGAAGGGTTTATATCCAACAACTTGTTATAGTCGGCCAACGCCGACTGCACACTGTCCATCTCAAGATATAAAGCCGCACGATTATGAAGTATTGTCGTTGACTTAGGCGCAACGGACAGAGCCATATTGTAATTCTCCAAAGATTCATCCAGTTTGCCTTGATTGCGGTAAACTGTCCCCAAATTCGACATTAATAAATAGTTGCTTGGATTTGCAGGTTCCATTTCCAAAGCCGTCTTTATCAAGCGCTCCGACAATGTCCAGTCTCTGCTTGTCAGAGCCTTGTCGATCTGGTCGAGCAACGACATATAATTTTCTGCAGCAATAGCAGCTGATGGCATTGCCATCAGAGCCAGCACCAGGGCAATGGTTCTTATCTTTGTCATCTTCTTTATTTTTTGCATATTTGTCTACAAAGATACCTTCTTCCGATTGGAAATGTTTCGACCATAGGATTTTTTTTGTATTTTTGTGGAAAATACAACGTTTATGAATTTTCTCAGTTTTATAATTTCAAGCATATCATCAACCCAAACAGCCTCAAGCAGCAGCCACAAACTGTCGGATGTCGCCAACGGATTGCCTATAGAGCAAGTGGTTGACAAACTTGTTTCAAGTGCCGTTGATTTGGTACTCCGTCTTGTGATAGCCATTGTGGTGTTTTACCTCGGGAAACTTATCATCAATAAAATTTACAAAAGCGTAAACAAAATACTCCATCGCCGACAAGTTGACAGGTCGCTTGCCACATTTGTGTTGAGCCTTGTCAAAATAGTGATGTTGTTCATCTTGATAATAATCTCCATTTCCATACTTGGCATAGAAACAAGTTCGTTCATCGCCTTGTTTGCATCGGCTGGTGTCGCTGTGGGTATGGCGCTGAGCGGGACATTGCAGAATTTTGCCGGAGGTGTGCTCATTCTCCTTCTAAAGCCATACAAAGTTGGAGACTTCATTGAGTTTCAAGGCTTCACTGGAAAAGTGAAAGAAATTCAGATATTCAACACAATCCTTAATACGGGTGACAACAAATGGATTTCAATCCCGAATGGAGGACTGTCAACCGGCAGTATAAACAATTACAGCCGTGAAGATTACCGTCGCATAGACTGGACAATCAGCATCGCCTATGGTGATGACTATGAAGTGGCAAAACGAGAGATTCTACGCATTGTCAACGAAGATGACCGCATTGTAAAGAAATACATTGAAGACGACCGAGCCATGCGGTTTAAAGACGCCGATGTTTCCGCCCGACCCTCGTTTTTACCGAACATCGAGTTTGAAAGACATCACTCCAGATTGTGGAAGATGTTTCATCGCAATAAAAACAAATCCGAAAGCCAACAGGAGCAGCCAGCTGAAGAAATTCGCTTAGCGAAAACCGACTGCTCTCCGTTTGTGGCTCTGAGCGCGCTCGCGGCAAGCAGTGTTGACATCGTTGTCCGCGTATGGGCTCCGACAAGTCTTTATTGGGATGTCTACTTTGACATGAACGCGCGGTTCTACAACGAACTTCCAAAAGCCGGCATCAACTTCCCGTTCCCACAAATGGATGTTCATATGTGCTGAAAAGGCTAATGCGACTGTTAAATTCACAGCCGCATTTTTTGTTTTATTTTTGAAAAAATCACGGTCAAGTCTGCCTGTTTAATAAAAAACAATAAGTATATTTGCGTTAACTTTGGAGCAAAGCGCAATGGCAGCCGGAACGGCCTGCGACAATTGGCAGACAATCGCCATAAACCGCTCCTGACAGCAATGCATTAATCATTGCACACCAAGCCTGTAAAAGGCTTTGAGACAGATAAAAATAAAAACAATATAAATGATAAGTAAATGGAATTACTTACCCCTTACATCAGAAGAACAAGATTTAGAGATCGAGTTGGCGAAAAAATACGCCGGCAGCCCAGCAATAGCTGAGCTGCTTGTTCAGCGGGGCATTACGTCTGTAGATGACGCTGAACACTTTTTTAACCCTTCTCTGTCTGATTTGCATGATCCATTCCTGATGAAGGATATGGACAAGGCCGTAGATAGGCTTAATATGGCAATGGGGGCAAAAGAGAAGATATTGGTATATGGAGATTACGATGTCGATGGCACGACAGCGGTGTCTTTGGTATACAAATATCTAAGGAATTATTATTCGCATATCGAATACTACATTCCAACGCGTGATGAAGAAGGATATGGCATATCAATTAAAAGTATTGACTATGCTGCATCTATTGGTGTCAAACTTATAATTGTGCTGGATTGCGGCATCAAGGCCATTGATGAAATCCACTATGCCAAGGAAAAAGGCATTGATTTCATCATATGCGACCACCATGTCCCCGACGACGTTTTGCCGGAGGCATATGCCATTCTTAATCCCAAGATGGAAGGCAACACTTATCCCTATCCTCACCTCTGCGGGTGTGGCGTAGGATTTAAGTTCATGCAAGCCTTCGCCAAGAGCAACGGGCTGACAAATCAGAATGAGTTGTATAGTCTTCTTGACTTGGTCGCCGTCAGCATCGCTGCCGACATTGTGCCAATGACCGGGGAAAACCGGATCATGACATACCACGGATTGAAGCGGCTAAACTCAAACCCCAATTTGGGTCTGAAGAGCATCATAAAGATTTGCAATCTAGCAAACAGGGAGATAACCATCAGCGACGTTATATTCAAAATCGGGCCACGCATCAATGCGTCCGGGCGTATGCAATCGGGCATGGAGGCCGTCGATCTGCTCACCACCAAAGACCTCAATGAGGCGTACGCCAAAGGAAAGAGCATCGACCAATACAACCGCGACCGCAAAGAACTCGACAAACGAATCACAGAAGAAGCCAATGCCATTTTGGAAAATCGTGGAGAAATCGATTCCGACCACAAGTCAATCGTCATCTACAACAAAAACTGGCATAAGGGCATCATTGGCATTGTAGCCTCACGTCTGACCGAGCTTTACTACAAGCCGGCTGTGGTGCTGACTCTGTCAAACGGGATTGCGACTGGATCATCACGATCGGTACAGGGATACGACATTTATTCGGCAATTGAGGCTTCTCGCGATTTGCTTGAGAACTTCGGAGGCCACACCTATGCCGTAGGATTGTCGCTGAAGGAAGAAAACATTCCGGAATTCTCACGCAGGTTTGAGGAATATGTCGCCAAAACGATAAAACCATATCAGATGACTCCGCAAATCGACATTGACGCATATCTGAGATTTGAGGAGATTACGCCTGAGTTCCTGTCGCTTCTCGACAAGTTCAATCCATTCGGACCTGGAAATCAGAAGCCAATTTTCTGTTCAAAGAACGTATTGGACTATGGCACAAGCAAGTTGGTTGGCAAGAATCTCGAGCACATCAAACTGGAATTGGTAAACAACAGCTCCGGGAAAGTGTTGAACGGAATTGCTTTCAATATGGCGCAGTATTTCAGCCACATCAAATCAGGCAAGCCATTCGACATATGCTACACTATTGAGGAAAACAAACATCCGAACAATGTGAGCAAATACCAATTGCTTGTAAAAGAGATTCGTATAAATTGATATGAAATGGACCGCGGTTCAATTCACGACACACTGAAACGCTATTGGGGCTATGATTCTTTCCGAGCTAAACAAGAGGAAATTATCAACTCTGTTTTGCTCGGAAAGGATACTCTTGGACTGCTGCCTACCGGTGGCGGAAAATCAATAACTTTTCAGGTGCCGGCGATGCTGCTTGACGGCTTGACAATTGTTGTCACGCCGTTGATTGCTCTTATGAAGGACCAGGCAGACGGATTGCGCGACAGGCACATAAACGCAGCTTACATTCATTCTGGACTGCGTCATGGAGAAATCCGGAACGTCATTGACCGATGCGTGTTCGGAAAGTGCAAGTTTCTTTACATTTCACCAGAGCGCTTGGCTTCATCTTCGTTTATCGAATCTCTCAGACGAATGAAGGTATCCTTGATTGTGGTCGATGAGGCTCACTGTATTTCACAATGGGGATATGACTTTCGCCCATCGTATCTGAACATTGCGTCGATACGTCAATTATTTCCAGACGCTCCTGTTCTCGCGCTTACAGCCTCCGCCACTCCTGCCGTTGTTGCCGACATAATGCAGCAGTTGCAATTCAAGGAGCCAAATGTCATAAGAAAAAGTTTCCGCCGCGACAATCTATCTTATATTGTCAGACATCAAGAGAACAAAACCGAGAAACTATTTTCCGCATTGTCCAGGATTTATGGAAGCGGAATAATCTATGTCAGGAGCAGAGCCAAGACCAAAGACATTGCCGAGCAACTGAAATCACAGGGATTCTCGGCCGATTATTACCATGCGGGACTTCCGACAGAGGAAAAACGCGACAAACAAGACAAATGGAAACGTGGTGAAATCCGCATCATCGTTGCTACAAATGCGTTCGGAATGGGCATTGACAAACCCGACGTTCGCTTTGTAATGCACCTTGATGTTCCGAACTCCCTCGAAGAATATTACCAGGAAGCGGGACGCGCGGGACGCGATGGCAAAAAAGCATACGTAATGCTCCTCGTGTCTTCCAAAGATGAAGGCACTCTAAAACGCCGCATCTCTGAAGCTTTTCCGCCAAAAGACTTCATAAAGGACGTATACACCCATATGTGCGATTTTTTAGGTCTTGGAATCGGAGCGGGCTATGACAAAGTCTTCGATTTTAACCTACAGTTGTTCTGCACCACATTCAAACTTCCTGAACGTCAAACATACAGTGCTCTGAAAATTTTGTCGGCATGTCAATACATTGATTATATCGATGAAGTTGACACTCTGTCAAGAATTATGATTTTGGTAGAGAAACGGGATCTTTACAATGTAGAGGGCATGACACCTGAAATGGACAATGTGCTCGAATTGATCCTACGCAATTTTGCCGGCGTCTTTTCCGACTATATTTTTATCGACGAGCCTACAATCGCATACAAGCACAACATCCCCGTAAATAAAATATACGAGACTCTCCTGTTTTTAAGCCGCAAGCACATTATCACATACATTCCTCGAAAGCGTACCGCATACATTTTCTTCCCATATTCCCGCATGGAACCCCGGCATCTCACAATTCACAAAGAAGCATATGAGGTCGGCAAACAACGATTGGAACTCAGGATTAACTCTATGATTGACTACGTGTCCAACCAAACATCATGCCGGGAAGCCAAGATTTTGAAATACTTCGGCGAAGAAAACACCTGCAATTGCGGTCACTGCGACATATGTGTGGAACGCAAAAAAGCAAGTCCTTCCGAAAAAGAACTTGCTGATGGGATTTTATATATGCTGTCGCTAAAAAGCCGCACATTGAAAGAAATCACCGACACATTGGCTTTTCCCGCCAAAGATATTGCCGGAATGGTACGGTTCCTATTGAAGGAAGGTAAGATTAACTATACCGACGGGCTGCTTTCAATCAAGTGAGTCATACTTCGACAATTCAATATATTTTGCCGCCAAATCCGACTGCATATCGTCAAGTTTCTGGAACGCATTGAGAATAAACTGATATTCCGCCAGATAATCAATGATGGTTATCAATTTTGCAGCCAACGCTTCATCCAGATACTTCTTCACCTCTGAATAATTCAATCGTTTGCCATATTCTTCAATGGATTGAGAAATCCGCTCCACCTCGTCGTAACGACTGCGTATGTCGGCCTCCCCTTTTCTGCTCTGATATGTTTTGGCAAAATCATTGGATTGTTGTATGGCTCGCGAAGCTTTCACCTTCCCCTTATTTGAGAACAGAGGAATCGAGAAGCCGACAACGGCGCCGTGTCCACGCACATCACCGTCCGACGTAAATTTGTATCCCAATGTTATATTGGGCCACCACGACCGTTTGCCAGCCTTTACATCAAACTCATCCGCTTGAAGGTCAGACAATATCGCCATATAGTCAGGACTGTTGTAATACGCCGAGATGTAATGTTCAACAGCTTTCTTCTCTATCGGATATTTCGTGCTGTTCATATCCACATTCTCAAAGGCTTTACCACCATTCATCTGAACAAGATCCGACAAAACAACCTGGCGTTGTATCTCCATCGAACTGATATCCGAAGCGATATCAAACGCATCTATTTTCATCTTTGAGATTTCAAGCACGTTGAATTCCGCACGCATTTCCACATCGACAACTTTTCTCAGCATCGAGTCGAGCACTTGAAGGAGTTGCCTGCGTCTTTCCAAACGGCAATTCAAGTTGATTAAATCCAAATATGCCAATCGGGCTTGTTTAACCACCTCCATGCGCTTTGACTCAAACAGATATTGAGAAGCATTTATACGGCATTCTCTTGCCTTTTTACGCATCTGATATACGCCGGGCCATTCAATGGTTTCCGATACGGTAAGTTCAAGCGATGGTTCCGACAAAGCCATTATCTCCATTTCAATTTCTGGATCCGGAAGGTTTCCCTCTGTCCGCAATGCCAATTCGTCTCCTTTCAGCGACAATTTTGCAGCCTGTAGACTTTCGTTATTTTGCAATATCTGCGTCGACAACGCATCGGCATACATTGACACCGGAGCGACCATTAATAACAATGATAATAAAATCTTCTTCATACTTGATGACTTGACGTTTTCTTCTTATTGTTTACGTAATACAAAATCGGGACTACAAAGATATTCAAAAGCGTCGAACTGAGCAAGCCGCCCAATATCACCAATGCCATCGGACTTTGAATTTCATTTCCAGGCTCAGCACCACGCGCCACGATTGGAATTAAAGCCAATGCCGACGACATCGCAGTCATGATAATAGGAAGAAGTCGGTCTCTTGACCCAATAAAAATTCTGTCCATCAAAGGTATTCCATCAGTTTCCAATTGCCGGTAATGCGAAATAAGCAACATTCCATTTCGAGTTGCAATGCCAAGCAAAGATATAAATCCGATAATAGCTGGAATATTTACTTCCTTTCCACCGATCCATAGTATCATCACTCCTCCAATCATAGCCAGCGGGATATTGACAAGGATTATCAGTGCATCAGAAACACGATGGAACTCTTGATACAAGAGGAGCAGAACCAACAGCAATGCAAACACCGTTGCGATTCCAAGAATGCGCGATGCTGTTTTCTCGCTTTCAAACTGTCCGCCATAGTTGATATAATATCCTTCCGGCAATTTTACGGATTCATTAATTTTATCTTTGACTGCCTCAACAGCTCCAACCAAATCACGATTCTCGACATTTGCAGACACAATGATTCTTCGTCTGGCATTTTCACGACTTATAGAATTGAATGTCGATGATGAACGCACCTCTGCCACTGTCGACAATGGAACTTTACCTTTGTCGGAGTCAATCATAAGATTTTCTATTGCCGACAATCCGCTATGACGGTCATCAGCCACCTTCAGTTTCAAGTCGTATGGCACGCCGTCTTCATATACCTCCGAAACAACAATTCCAGATGTGCAGACATTGACAAACTTACGGAAGTCAGACATTGTTATCCCATATTCAGCCATCAACACACGATTGGGCACAATTATTATTTCCGGACGTTGAATCTGTTGCTCCACATTGATGTCGACGATTCCTTCCACTTCACCAATCTCGCCCTTGATGCGTGTAGCTATGTCGTGCAATGTCGACAAATCGTTTCCAAATATCTTAATGGCTATCTGCGCTTCTGTTCCGGAGAGCATGGCGTCGATGCGATGGGAAATCGGTTGCCCGATTTCAATGTTTATTCCGGGGATTATCGACAGTTTCTTTCTAATGTCGCTCATCAACTCCTCCTTGCTGCGGTCCTTCAATTCATACGGAGCCTCAATCTCCGACGCATTGCTGCCGCGCGAATGCTCATCAAGTTCGGCACGTCCTGTCTTACGGGCAATTGTTTTGATTTCAGGAATACTCAACAATGCTTCATCCACTTGCTTTCCTATTTCGTTGGAATCATCGAGTGAGATGCCAGGCAATGCTGTCACGTTGATTGTAAACGACCCTTCATTAAACGACGGCAGGAAGCCACGTCCAAGCGTAAAAAACAAACCTGCGGCAATCACAAACGCGGCAGAGACAGCCCAGAACACTGGCCTGCGATGACTGAACGCTTTTTTAAGCATCACGTCATAAATTCTCTTCAAATTTCTGGTCACAAATGATTCTTTGCCAACTTTCATTAGGTGCTTGTCTTTCGACAACAACATGTCGCACATCACAGGTGTTAACGTCAAGGCCACAACAGTAGACGCTGCGAGCGATACTATAAACGCTATTCCAAGCGGCACCAACAATCGTCCCTCCATGCCCGACAGGAAAAACAACGGCAAGAAACATGCGATAATAATCAACGTCGAGTTGAGTATTGGCATTCTGACCTCAGACGACGCATGAAATACAACATCTCTAGTCTTCTTCCGTTCTGACTCTGGCAGCTGCCTGTTTTCACGCAACTTTCTATAGACATTCTCCACATCCACAATAGCATCATCCACCAGAGAGCCTATCGCAATAGCGATACCGCCAAGCGACATTGTATTGACAGACAAATTAAGTACATGCAGAATGATAAGTGTTATTATGACAGATATTGGCAATGCAAGCACGGATATGATCGTTGCCCTATAATCCATAAGGAACAGAAACAAAATCACAACAACAAACAACGCTCCTTCTGCCAATGCACCCTGTATATTGTCAATTGCATTGTCTATAAAATCACTTTGACGGAAGATGTCGGTAGAAACAGTTATATCTGACGGCATTGCCTTCTTCATTGCGTCAAGAGTATTTTCAATATCCTCCACCAGCACCGTTGTATTTGCCTCATTTTGCTTTGCAACAGTGATAAGTACCGCGGGCTTGCCCTTTTCTGTGGCAAGTCCGAGTTTCGGATAAGCACTGCCGATTGTGACTTCGGCAATATCCGCCAATTTCACAATGTTTCCATCTGTACTCCTCACCGCAGCCAATGACAATTGAAGAGTATCTGTGGCGTTTATTTGACCTTTTATCAAATACTCGTTCCCAAATTCATGAAGGATGCTTCCATTCGTATTGCTGTTCAACTGGTCTGTTGCATCAAGCACATCCGACATGTCAACATTGTGGAAACGCATCCGCTCTGGGCTGAGCAATATCTGATATTCCTTAACATCCCCGCCCATCACTGTGACTTGTGCGACACCTTGCAACGACAACAATTGCGGACGGATTGTGCGATCAGCAATTGTGCGCAAATCCATAAGCGATGTTTTGGCTGATGTCAAGCCCACAATCATCACTTCGCCCATTATCGATGTCTGTGGAGCCATTTTGGGGCTGTCGACATTTGGCGGCAATGTTTCAGCCACAGTCGACAGTTTCTCGGCCACAATCTGACGATTCACATAAACATCTGTGCCCCAATCAAATTCAATATTAACAACCGACAATCCTGTATCGGATGTCGAACGAACCCGACGCACACCGTTCACTCCGTTCAAAGCGGTTTCAATTGGATACGACACAAGTTTCTCCACCTCTTCCGGAGCCATTCCAGACGCTTCTGTCATTACGGTCACTGTCGGAGCATTCAAATCAGGGAAAACATCGACAGTCGTATTAGAAACGGTATATAATCCCGCAAATACAATCAGCGCGAACACACTGATTATCAAATAGCGGTTGTTGAGTGAAAACCGTATTATCTTATTCAGCATAGCGGTTGGTATTAATGATGGTGATGACCTTCAGGAACAACGCCGCTGTTGCCTGCCAATTTCACATAGACTGCGCCTTCTGTCACAACTTCCTCTCCTTTTGCGAGTCCTGATGTTATTTCAATACGCTTGCCGTCTGTTCTGCCAATAGCCACTGGACGCTTCTCAAAATGCTCCTTGCTCTCTCTGACAAAAACTGCATATTTCCCTTGCTCTTCAATTACCGACTTTGTAGGCACGGAGATTACGCCCGATTCCGGATTGCCAAGCAGATAGACATCTGCATAGCTGCCAGGAGCAACGCTTCCATCGCCCACAAAACTGAATTCAATGTCAAAATAGCCATTGGTTGCTGACGCCATTGTTCCGGCTGTCAGTCTATGTCCCTGCATTTCATCCAATGCAAAAATCTTGTCACTATATGGCAGTTTGAAATTAGCAGTTTTGATTAATGCAAATTCATTGAAATACCGTTGCGGGACAGACGCTTTCAACGTAAGGCGAGCACTTGAGGTGACAACGGCAATTGGAGTGCCGGTAGTCACATAAGAGCCCGATGCTACCAACAACTGGCTGACTACACCGGATATTGGACTGACTGCCACACTGCTGCTACTATTTCCCGACACTGCATTTTTTGCCATTTCAACAGCGACCTGCGCTTCTTGAAGTTCTTTCGCTGTAGCCAAATTTGAATTGTACAATTTCTGTACGCGTTCCAGATTCTGCTTTGCTGCTGTCAGCTGAGTGCGTGCATCCGCACGTGGGTCGCCTCCGGAGATTCCTGCAGAGGATATGCTGCACACTACACCGCCGTTTTTTATTTCCACTCCCTCATTAATTCCCGCAGACAATTTTATAATACCGTCTGATTTAGCCGCAACAACAGCTTGCGACAATGGAGATGGAAGAATCTCTCCACCACACTTTATTACGTTTTGGAATTCGGAAGGGTTGACAATAGTTGTCTTTATACCCAGTTTCTCAATCTGTTCGTGTTCGATAACGATCTCATTACCATGCTCTTCATGGCCGTGGTTTTCTTCTTTTTCTTTATTGTCGCTGTGCGAGTCAGCACACCCCGTCATTACAACAACGGCAGCAACCGACAGACAGCGAATAACTGTTGTCATATTCATCTTTACAATTGTTTTTGTGTTAATAAATCAAATTATCGCAAAAATGAATATACGGGAGGTGCTCGTAGACATTGAATTTGATCCAGGACTGGCTTTAAAATCAGCTGAACATCGTAGAACTCAACATCTTCTTGTGGATCTATTTTTATTAATTGTGATTCTCCGGCAATAAATGAATCAAACTCCACACATTTTTTCTCAATGTGTATCTTAACCACATTGTTGCGCAGTGCCGCTTGATGATAACTGCATTTCTGTACACCAGGGTGGTGGCATGTATGCGAAGCATCTGAATCCGCATCATCACCGTTTGAGCCAAGCAGTTCCACAACAATAGGCACAGCCATCTCATGGTGATGATGATGTATGGCAAGAAAATTGAAGGCTATGACTGCCACCAACGCTAAATACGATATCGATATCTTGCCTATTTTTTTCATCCAGTTTTTACAAAGATAATGCAAGTTGCAAGCTCACTTGAATATTATGCTGAGACGCAGCTTATCTTATGCAAAGATAATTATTTTTCAGTGCAACATTGTTGCATTCCGCATTATAGAAAATTATTCATCCTCAAGGAAATCCTCGTCAAAATCAAAATCCGTATCATTGTAAGAATACATATCATCTGTAAATCTCGACAGCTCTCTTCCATCTTTCTTTGTTGGCCGACCAAGGCCCTTTTGCCGGTCTATAAATCCGCTGATTTTAACCATTTCCAACAATTCATATTGACTTGGCGCTGTGACATTCTCCAAATATTGAGGGACCAACTTCGCCCCCATGCGATTCTCTGCCACATCTTTCACTCGAAAAGAATATGTAATCGGAGGCTTCTTGACATCAATGACCTCTCCTATTTTCACCGGGCGCGACGGTTTGACATTTACTCCCGACACCGACACGCGTCCTTTTTTACAAGCTTCAGTGGCAATTGTCCGCGTTTTGAAAATCCGCGTAGCCCAAAGCCATTTATCTATTCTGACATCTTTCATCTATTCAAAAGTTTATTCTCCTTCTATATCCTTCCAAAGAATTTTCACACTGCAAAGATAGCCATAATTTTTGTCCCAAGCACCATCACAATGTTCAGCAATCCTGATACATAAAGAGGGCCGTACTATTCAGTACAGCCCCCTTCAACTATTTCCTTTATAACTATCGTTATTTTTTCAATTCAATCTCATCAGGATTCTGACCCCAATGCTGCAATGCCAAACGACGATAGTTGTTGTAGCGCCATTGTGCATTTTCCTTAGCGGCCTCAAACAACTGCTCTGCCTCATTAGGATAAGCCTTCATCACTGATGCGTAGCGAACCTCACCCTTCAAGAATGCAGTGAAATTGTCCCAATTCGGCTCCTTGCTATCGAGCGTAAATGGATTTTTGCCTTCCTTCTCAAGGTCTGGGTTATAACGCCACAAGTGCCAGTAGCCACATTCAACAGCCGCAGCCTCTTCAGCTTGTGATTTACCCATACCCTTCTTCAATCCATGGTTGATACATGGTGCATAGGCGATAATCAATGATGGTCCATCGTATGCTTCTGCCTCGCGAATTGCCTTAAGAGTCTGAGCCTGGTCAGCGCCCATAGCCACCTGAGCCACATAGACATATCCATAAGTTGAAGCAATCAAGCCAAGGTCTTTCTTACGGACACGCTTTCCTGATGCTGCAAATTTTGCAATTGCGCCAAGAGGAGTTGCTTTCGAAGCCTGACCACCAGTGTTTGAATAAACCTCGGTGTCGAGGACAAGGATGTTTACGTTCTTGCCCGATGCAATTACGTGGTCAAGGCCACCGAAACCGATATCGTAAGATGCTCCGTCACCACCAATTATCCATTGAGAACGTTTCACCAAGTGGTTCTTCAAGTGGTCAAGACGCGCACACAAAGAGCATTTATCCTTGTTGGCCTCAATCATCGGAATCAACTTGTCGGCAGCAGCACGGCTTGCTTCTGGATCATCCTTACCTGCGAGCCATTCTGCACAAGCTTCTTTCATTTCTGCCGGTGCATCAGACTCTGCCACTTCGGCCATAATGTTGCACAATCGCAACACCATCTTTTCATGAGCCAATGTCATACCAAGACCAAACTCACAGAAGTCCTCAAACAAAGAGTTCGCCCATGCTGGACCATGACCCTTATCGTTTGTGGTGTATGGAGTCGATGGCACAGAACCAGAGTAGATAGAGCTACATCCCGTTGCGTTGGCAACCATTTCGCGGTCACCGAACAATTGGCTTATAAGTTTAACGTATGGAGTTTCGCCACAGCCTGAGCATGCGCCAGAGAACTCAAACAAAGGAGTCGCAAACTGTGAATTCTTGACATTCAACTTGATGTCTACCAAGTGTTGCTTTGACGTCACATTGTTTACGCAATATTCCCAATTCTTATCTTCGTCAAGCTGAGTTTCAATATGCTTCATTTCAAGCGCCTTGACGCCCTTCTTGCCCGGACATACATCCACACAGTTTCCACAGCCAAGACAGTCGAGCACATCAACCTGCTGAACGAAGCGCATTCCTGTAAATGCCTTTCCAATAACAGGAAGCGTTTTCTCTTCTGCAAATGGAGATGCCGCCATCTCTTCCGCCGTCAACACAAACGGACGAATTGCTGCGTGAGGACAAACGTATGCACATTTGTTACACTGAATACAGTTTTCAGCGCTCCATTCTGGAACAAATGTTGCCACACCACGTTTCTCATAGCGGGCTGTACCCTGCTGCCATGTACCGTCTTCAATACCTTTGAATGTAGAAACTGGCAACAAATCGCCGTCTTGCGCATTGATTGGACGCACAACCTTGTTGATGAATTCAGGGTCATTGTTCTCCACCACAGCGTCGTCTTCCAAATCCGCCCATGCTGGATTGATTGCCAATGTCTGATATTCACCGCCACGGTCAACAGCGGCATAATTCTTGTTTACCACATCCTCGCCCTTCTTGCCATATGACTTAACGATGAATTTCTTCATCTGCTCAACAGCCAAGTCTACTGGGATCACCTCTGTGATACGGAAGAATGCCGATTGGAGAATCGTGTTTGTGCGATTGCCAAGACCGATTTCCTGTGCAATTTGCGTTGCGTTGATATAGTAAACTGTTATGTTGTTTTTCGCAAAATATTTTTTCACCTTATTTGGCAAGTGTTTTGCCAACTCTTCTCCGCTCCAAACAGTGTTAAGAAGGAATGTTCCGTTAGGACGCAAACCTCTTGTCACATCATACATATGAAGATATGCCTGAACGTGGCATGCCACGAAATTCGGTGTGTTGACCAAATATGTCGAACGGATTGGTGTGTCGCCGAAACGCAAGTGAGAGCAAGTGAAACCTCCCGACTTCTTAGAGTCGTAAGCAAAATATGCCTGGCAATATTTATTGGTGTTGTCACCGATAATCTTCACCGAGTTCTTGTTGGCACCTACAGTACCATCGGCTCCAAGTCCATAGAATTTTGCCTCAAATATGCCTTCTCCACCAAGAGCGATTTCTTCCTTCGGAGGAAGAGACGTAAATGTCACATCATCAACAATTCCAATTGTGAATTGATTCTTTGGTTCCGGAAGTGACAAATTCTCAAACACAGAGAGGATTTGAGCTGGTGTTGTATCCTTGGAACCAAGTCCATAACGTCCGCCAACAATCAACGGAGCATTTTCCTTGCCATAGAAACAATCCTTAACATCAAGATATAAAGGCTCGCCGTTTGCTCCAGGCTCTTTTGTGCGGTCAAGCACAGCGATTCTCTTCGCAGTCTTAGGAACAGCAGCCAAGAAATGCTTTGCTGAGAACGGACGATACAAGTGCACTGAAACAATACCAACCTTTTCGCCCTTATTCATCAAATAGTCAATTGCTTCCTGAGCGGCCTGTGAAACAGAGCCCATTGCGATGATTACGCGTTCTGCATCTTCCGCACCATAATAATTGAACAAGCCATATTTGCGTCCGGTAATCTCGGAGATTTTGTTCATATACTCTTCAACAATTGCTGGAACGGCATCGTAATAGCTATTGCTTGCCTCTCTATGCTGGAAGAAATGGTCTGGGTTTTCAGCCATACCGCGAGCCACTGGCTTCTCTGGGTTCAACGCACGGGCACGGAACTCAGCCAACGCCTCTTGGTCAATAAGCGGCTCAAGGTCTTTTTCCTCGAGCATCTCAATTTTTTGAATTTCATGAGAAGTGCGGAAGCCGTCAAAGAAATTCATGAACGGAACACGCGCTTTAAGCGCAGACAAATGCGCCACGCCCGCCAAGTCCATAACCTCTTGGACTGAGCCTTCGCAAAGCATTGCGAAACCAGTCTGACGCGCAGACATAACATCTTGATGGTCGCCAAAAATACACAATGCATGAGAAGCCAATGTACGAGCCGACACATGGAACACGCATGGAAGGTTCTCTCCGGCTATCTTGTACATATTCGGTATCATAAGGAGCAAGCCCTGTGATGCTGTGTAAGTAGTGGTAAGTGCACCTGCTTGCAACGAGCCATGAACTGCACCCGCAGCGCCGCCTTCAGATTGCATCTCTTCGACCAAAACAGTCTCTCCAAAAATGTTCTTACGGCCGGCAGCAGCCCACTCGTCAACATATTCAGCCATTGTAGACGATGGCGTGATAGGATAAATCGCAGCCACCTCTGAGAACATATAGCTAATATGTGCGGCAGCCTGATTACCATCACAGGTCAAGAATTTCTTTTCTTTACTCATATTTGTTAATCAGTTAATTGATAATTATACTCTATTGGTTATTGGCCTAAAACATAATACCTTATACCAAAGTAATTCGGAGAATGTCCATTCTTCGCTTTTTACGCTGCGAAATTACACAATAATCTTCTTTTATCAAAGCATTTATTCATATTTTAGATATGTTTCCCATTTTTTCATCGTCTATGTAGAGTCCAACAGCAAGTGCAAAATTAGTAAAAGTGTT
>ULUO01016794.1_pt1 | contig 28032 bp, 44 predicted proteins | sample 1958611 | NCBI WGS metagenome assembly ULUO01 (sample SAMEA4835762, study PRJEB28245) | human gut metagenome | biome: gut microbiome; material: fecal sample | place: Denmark | collected 2008
AGCCATTCAATTTCTTGCACGGCACACTCTATAAGGCTGTCGGTATGCGTAAGCCCCTTGATTACTCTTGGCTTCTCCGTGCAATAGTAGCCGATGCTCCATTGTTTGCCATAGTCCATCGGAGCTATATCGAGCCAATATTCGTATTTGCCACTGTGAATTTTGAACGGCAGAAGTCCGAGCAATGCACTCAGGCTCCACGCAGGGACAAAGCCTTCTTCTTTCTTGCGAGCGCAATCTTTGAATGGGGCAGCCCATAATTCATCGTAGTTGTTGATATACATATCCGCGCTCTCAGCCTGAACGCCGCATTTAAGCAGACGGTCGCTCTGTAATCTGTTAGTTGCTATCTGTCTTTCCATATCTCTTGTTTTTGTGGTGGGCTATTTCTCCTTGAATTGATAATCATTGCATATCGCCTCAATGTCGGCTTCGGTCAAATCAAACCATTCACCGCGCACTCTCTTGGAGGCGTACTTGGCGTGTAATTCGTCCTCAACATTGCGGTCGCACACTCTGAATAGGGTGATAGTGGGTTTCTCGCTTTGCAGTGTGCGCTCACGTCTGCGAGGATTATCCGATTTGCCTATCTTGGTATAGCCGGTATTGCTGTCGTGCATAAGATAGGTCTTAGCCTCCGCTTTCTTAGCCGCTATGCGAGACTGTTGTTTTCCCTGATGGCGTTCTGCTCTCTCGGAATAATCTCGGATTTGTATGTATTGAGGCGCACCTGCTATCTTGCAAGCTACAAAAAACGCTCGCTTGAAGTCTTCATAGCATTGGTCATCGAACCAAGCCTTTTCCGTCAGATGAAGCACCCAATCATCGTTTTCATTGGCATTGGTGAGTTGCTCGCTCCATATCGGGTACCAATTCACTTTGTCTTTCGTGCCAACGTAAATCAAATCACCCTCTTTCGTAACGTGCCAACTTCCGAAAATGCAGATTATCTCATGGGTAGTACCATAAAGCCAATCTCTGTCTATCGTAAGCGGTGTTGGCACACTCCAATCGCCCGAATAAAGGCGCGTGTCGCAGGTCTTTTCGGGGATTATATCGGGGTCTATGTTGTATTTTCGTTCCATTTCGCCTGTTTTCTCCTTGCTCTCGCCGCGCAGGAGGGTATGGGGGTGGTGGTATTCATTGGTTTGCTATCAACTTTGAGATTTCATCGACGGACACGACCTGCCCGAAGTCGAATACTTTGCCTTTTACGCTGATTTTGATTCCATCGGCAAAGAAAATCGTTGCGCCGTTCTTGCGCAAAAACATCCTGAGAGATGCAAGAAACACTTTCCCCGATGACACTGCACGTTTGGACGGTTCAAGTGGTTTATATTTCACACCCTCAGCATAGCGCCATTTATATCCACAAGCACTTTTCACTCGCCCTCTGCAACACATTCGTATATTGTTTCTCGCACCCCTCGGAGTCTTACTCTCGATGCCGAGCTTTTCAATAGCATCCCAAACAGAATCGAAACGCCCGACGAACTCTCCTGATAAGGTATATGCGCATAGCGGCAGCAGCTCGTTCCTTGGTCTTTCTCTTTTTGTCTTGTATGGTTTGTTGCGCTCCATGCTGTACTGAAGATTGTATTCATGCGTACACCATTCCAAATTATCAGCGCAGTTATTGCTCGGATTCTCGTCTTTGTGATTGACGCAGGGTAGATTCTTTGGGTTGGGTATAAAGGCTTCGGCTACCAGGCGGTGAACTTGTATCTGCTTTTTCTCTCCATCACGGCAAAGAGCCACGGTGACGTATTGCTTGTCGTGTGTAGCCTTTGTAGAGAGAAAGGAGTCCTTTCGGCATAGTACGCCGTTCTTAGGCGTTTTCAGCACTCGCATGGACTTCACTCTGCCCATGTTGCTGACCTGATAGTAACCCTCGTAGCCTTTTACGTCTTTCCAAATCTCGTTTTCCATATTGCTGATGTTTTAAGTTGTGCTGATGAAAAGGAAGGAAACGGAAGAGCCATCAGCTTGCTCTTGTCAACTCGGTAGCTAACCGTGTCTATCCGTTTCACGGTGCAAATATAATGCTATTCTGCGTATTGTGCAATGTTTCCTATAATTCAACTTTAGGTTTAATGAGACAAATGCAGCTATCCGGGCAGACTTTTACCCTTGCCTCTCTCTTTCTCTCCCCCTATAAATCAATAATTTAAGCCGATTTGACTATATGCTGTAGTTTATAGTATATTTCCTTAAACTTTTTTCTTTTCCCTTATATTTATGATTTTACTCTTACTATCGTGCGTAATTTTCTTTGATTTTTCAGTACATGAAGTTCACCAAAGAGATAAATATATAATAATCAATATCTTATCCGTGTAGTTGCTGGTTCAGTCTCCTGCATTTTGGTGCATAAATGTTAAAAATATATAAAAGTTTAATTTTGGGGTTTGACGGGAAATTTTGAAGAAAAAAAATTTTTCAGGGTCGCACCCGCCCGTTTCCGTCCTTCCCGCTCCATACCCCCTGCACCCCTTTGCACTCTATATACCCCACAATAACAGTCAGTTACGTATCAATTACTTTAGATATATTCCCGTAACAGGGTTTTTTGACCCCAATTTTTGACCCTCAAATTGTTCCACGCTTGTAACAGTCTGAAAATCAATAAATTAAGTGTTAATTTCCATTGTTCCACGCAACCTTATTTAACACCTCGCAAAGATATAAATATTTCGGCTTACTTGCAAGCGTTTCAGCGCGTTTGTGTGTGATTTTTATTCTTTTCGCTGTCCGGGTGTATTTGCTGCGTGTGTGGCTTATCTGAGTGCGTTCTGTGCCGATGCTTATTCAGCCATGCGAGATTGAGGCTATAATCTGTTAAAATATTTCACAATTCAGAGCCTTGCTTTAACCCTCCAATTTAACAAAATAATCACCTAAAAATTTGACAGACAGCAAAATATGTTGTATCTTTGTATCAAACAAAGGGAGATAAGAAAGCCCTGAGCCTCCCACCTTCACAGGCACAACTCAGGGCAAAGTCACAAAATCATACAAAGTTATTAAATCTTTCCCGATTATGAAAACTTTTGAAGTCTACACAGTAGCCACTATAGGCGGCCAGATAACCGGCAGCGTGGCGTATCGTGAAACCGTTCCCGCTTGGCTTGCGCCTACGGTAGCCGAACAGATTAATAACCACGGCTTTTGTTACTGCAATTTCGGCATGGGGGAATTTATAGTCTATCCGACAAAGGAGGCAGCAGAGCACGCAATAGAGTGGAGCCTTAATTGAGTAACTCCCGCGGTTGCGCTATCTGACCACACCGGGCAATTTTCCAAATATCCACCCACTAAAAGCAAACACAATGAAAACAAATACCACACAAAAAGAGCTTAAGCGACTTATTAAAGCCGGTGCGGCTATCGAACTGACCGATACAAAGACGGTGCCCGCCGGACGGCTCCATACTGTTGCAATGTCGTTTGGTATTTACGGCATGAACGGCGGATTATTCCGGGACACGGAGACCGGGCAATTATACGCAATACCCCGCCGCGATGGCATATTATTATATTATTGCTAACAATGGAGAATATGAAACAGACCCTAAAAGCCATGGCGGCGTTATTGGCGTTTATTGCCGCTGTGATAATCGTTAGCTATATTCTCAAGGCGATCGGCTTTCTCATGATAATAATATCTGAAACGTGTAACGTACCACTCTAAAAACAAACAATCATGCAGACAATCAAAGTACGCACAACGCCCGAAGAGGTGGCGAAATACCGCGCTATCAAGCAAACAGTTGACATTTACCGCGCAAAGGTAGATGCGGCAAACGAAGCGTTAAAGGCAGCTTATAAGGCTGAAAATCTCCCTATGTGCGGGACTCTCGAAACGCCCGGAATGTTCGCCCCGAAAAGTCCGGCAATAAAGGCGGCAGATGCGAACTATAATAGCGCGGTCAATGCGTTCAGGCGCGTTGTATTGGCATTAGGCGGCGCAAAGATACAAACACGGCTGCACCGTTTGGAAATGGCCGGAGTGCTTTAATATCACCCATCCCGGCACGGTGTTAACGCGGGTTCGATTCCCGCGCCGGGAGCAACTAACAAACTAAAAGCAAAAGAATATGGAACGATTAAATTACACGCTGGTAGTTATCAGCACAAAGGAAGTGAAAAGCGTATGCGCCGGGCTGTGGTTCGACGACAAGGCAGCCGCCGAGAGATACGCCGAGGGAGTAACCGCGGGTCTCGCATTGGCAGGCAAAAAGAATTGCGCCGTTATAATGCACCTGACCGACGACCCCGACGACCAAAAGGCGTTAATCTCCAAAAATATGACATTCCGCCACACGGATATATATTTCAGGGATTACCGAAATTTAACCCCGGCTATATCAACCAACTATTTTGGCGCAAAGGCCGCAATATAAACCGCCCCAAATTCGCGCCTCAAACCGTCGGACGGTAAATTCTACCTCCGGCGGGAGAAAGGGCGGGAGAAACGAAATAAAGCACCAAATAAAGCAAATAAATATGAGCTATCAAATTATTACCAAAATGGCGTATAACGCCGAGACACGCCAAATAGAGACCTGGCAGCACTCAAACAACGTATGGCCGCGCACTGACTATTATTATAGTTTTGACGCTACCGACGAAAATTTATACAACGTTATCAAGTGGCACGCGCAAAGAGTATGGCAGGGGCGTAAATGGGCGAAACAGTTCGCCGCAGTGTTCGCCGAGTTCCCCGAACTTATCGAGTGGCGCACGGCATGGGACAAGCCCGGTACATACGACGATAAACGCTATTTGGTACACCTCGCCGACGTATCGGCAGAGCGCAATAAATACGCTATTGTGGCACGTTTCCGCGAACTCGCAAAGATAGCCTAACAGAAAAGAATAAACAAGCAAAAACGACAAAGATATGAAGAATGACATTTGGTTAATAATAGCCACCTGCGAAGAATTGCAATTAGATCGCAATAACGACACGGATAAAATAGCAAAAACAGTGATAACAATGTTAGGCAAGCGCGACCTCGCTAATTACTTCGGAATTGACAAAAGCGAAGTATTACCACGCCTGACGCAATATATTTTCAATCATGAATATTAACCCGCCCCACGGCACAACGACAGAAAAACAATGGAAAGTACATTTTACCTCAAAGCAACCGACAGGCAGGCGCAAACGTTATTTGATTCAACACTTGCAACGGTCAAACTTATGGAGTTTATGGGCGATAAAGAACAATATCCCGAAATGGATATGAACAGCGACGTAACACACAAATGGAAGGTTACACTACGCTACCGCGACGAAATAGGCGAAATCAAAGGTACAAAGACCTTTCAGCGAGTAATGCAGTTAATAAGCCACGGCACAACGAAAAGACGATGAAGGAAATAATTAGCCTTATATGGCTGACCCATCCGACAGCCCTAAATGACGCGATAACGGCAGCACGCGAAGAATCCCCCGAAGACGCCGAGTATGAATTTAGCTACCTTTTCGGCGCGATTCTCAATGATGACACTTTCAACGGGTATTCTCCCGAAGAAATTCAGGCGGCTATCGCGGAGGCAATAAACGAGTATTAACCCCTAAACAGATAAAAAACATGATACTAATTGCGCTATTATGCGTTGTGTGCTGGCTCGGCCCGGCATTACGCGACGGATCCAACGTAAACTAACCCCTAAAACGAAAAGCGATGAACAGACAAGAATTATTAAACGAGATACGCGCAATAATAAGCGTCGCCCCTGATAACTTTGATATTGCCGTGGGCGATAAGTTTGTCAGCGTTGCGAAACTCAGTTACATGGAAAACGGCGACCGTTATTGCTCCGGCTGGACAAACTTCCGCGACACCGACACCGAAAACGAGACCTATTACAAGTTAAAGAGCTTGAGAGAATGCGCGAGGCGCAAAGCAATATAACGCACCCTTCCCGGCTCAGGCTCACGACCTCTGAAAGCCCGCGACTTTCGCCGGGAGCTATCAACAACAAATAAAATCATACGAATATGGAAGCAACGAATTACAAAAGCATCGGCCCGGTGCTGCAACTCAACAAGGCCGGAGAACTGACACAAAAGCGCATGAAAGCCGTTAAAGTGTGCGACGGTTTATATATCAGCGAGCCGGACAAGAACGGCTACATGCAGTTTATTTGTGAACTCAATGATGTTATATGGCTTGACTGCAAAGCGGCTGAAACAAAAATTGCCTACGGAATAAAAAGAATACCCAGCTATTTTAAAGACATTAAAGCAGGATGTTTCGACGGCAAAAACATAGAAAAGTTTAGGCGCGAAATTTCCCGACGCATCAACCGTCCAGACAGTCCCGTAATAATGGAGTTGAAAAAGCCGGAACGCAAAAAGCCCGCGCCGCTACCCGAGGGAGCGAAGAAAGCCAGTGTGTATATGTGCAAAGGTTGCACCGATGAAACGACCGACAAAAAAGTCGTAATAACGGAAATCGCCCCGCACGTCTATAAATACGTCTATAAGCTCAAAAAGTACGGCGAGCGCGTCAAAATCATTTTTGAGATTGATGGCGTATATTTTCAAGGACACGACACTGGCATGTATGTATTGGAGCGCGAAGACTTCACCGAGGTATGCACAAAGGCGTATGCAAGTGCGCGTAAAAACGTAGCCGGAAGAGCGACACAGGGAATGCCTTACTTCGTCGAGGTGCAAAAGCGGATAGATGCCGCCACACCCACAGAAACGCCCCAAATTTCAACGCAAACCGCCGAGACGGTAAATGTATCGGCGGAGGAAGAGAAAGCGGCAGAGAGGGCAGAAAACAACGAATCCGCGAAATTACTCACCGTAATCAAACGGCATGAATGGGGCGCAACACCAATTCTGTTTGCATATGACCCCGACAAGCATATAGCATCCGCGACTTTCAAATCAATATCCGGCGATATATCGGTTGTAAACGCTAAATGCGATAATGACGGTTATTGCCATGTTTACGACAGTTGCATAACGATTGAAGAATTGGCGTGGGAGAATATGCACGCGCATAACTTCATAGAGCCGCCACAATCGCCCGAAGCTCCGCAGACGGTAGATTGTGCCACCGACACACCAAAACCGCGAGAAACGGCACGAAAACCGCAAAATCGGGGCATTGGCAATACTCGGCACTCTAGGCTGGGCGCAAACGGATATGCAATGCTCGACAATGCAAGCGCGACACTAACCGCAATGAGTGTTCCACGCGAATGTTCCACGGCGGACTATTGGTAGCCCCGACCGAACTCCCTATTGGTAGCCCCGACCGAACTCTCTCCATTGGTAGCATCAAATGAATTTCAAAACATTTCAGTAACTTAGCAGATAAAAAGATTATGGCACTATACGCATACATACGTGTTTCATCGGAAAAACAGGCATACGACCGACAGCTCTGCCAGTTCAACGAGTATTTCAACCACCGCGGCATCGACACTTCAAAGGTGCGGTTCGTAGAGGAAAAGATAACGTCTTACACCTCATTCCGGCAGCGTGCTATCTATCCTATACTCCGCGATGCTAAAAAGGGCGATATTATCTATGCGTGTCAGGTTGACCGCTTCGGCAGAACAGTTGATGACCTCATTCAGCTTGTGGACTACGCGGATGCAAAGGGAATTGAATTACAGGCTCTCAAAGAGAGTATGCGCGTGACGCGCAAAACTCCTATCGGCAAAATGATTCTCACAATGATGGCGACGGCAGCCGAGATGGAGCGCGACAACTTCGCCGAACGCCGCCGGTACGGCATCAAGGCGGCGCGGGAGGAGCTTGCAAAGAACGGTATGCGTATTTCCCGTATATCAGGTAGAGAGCAGACAAGATGGGGCAACGCCAAAGGCACAGACGAGACAAAGCGCATTATGGCTATCGCCCGCGAGGCATCGGCGGCAGCAAAGCAGGATGCGGCTATATTGTGGCGCGAGCAGTCCCAAGCGGTGAAATTCGCACAGCGCAAAAAAACAGAAGGCTGGACAATTCAGCAGATAGCGGACGAACTCGGACACCTTTTCGATGAAAATATTCCGGCCGACAATGACGAAAAGAACCCCTACGCCACGCCCACCGGCTGCAAGCCGAGCAAAGGAACGGTGTCGAAGTGGTGCCGCGAGATGAACCCGATTGCGGTCTAACCTAAGTCAGATAGATATGTCACACGATTCATTGCCACTCATCAGGGCGTTTGCCGAAGTCAATGGGCTAAAGTTGCAACAAGGCATCGGCTACCACGCACACGAATATCAGCTCGTCAAAGAGGCCGACGGCAGAGAGTTCCCACGCTGTCGGTATATGGAACCTGACAGTCTCGCAATATGGATTGACGGCTACGAAGAGGGCCGCAAAGAACAGGCGCCTATCATTCCGAAGCGCGGGCGCAAGAAGTCAATGCAAGGCTGACACCTTACTTCGCCCACTCAGGTATCGGCATATCTGCTTCGGGCGTATCATCTAGCGAGAAGTCTATAATCTTGCGTATCGCCAAATCCGCCTGAAAGCGCATTACTTTCATGTAGTCGAATATAGGGCGCGAGTTTGAATCCTTGATGCTTTGGCCGATAGCATATTCAAGCACATACAGAGGTATGCCGAGCTGCTGGCCGAACTGAACAAATGTTTTCCGGGCAGAGTAAAACATCAGCTTGTTTTCAAAGCCTAAAACCTCACCGATTTTATTCAGCCCTTTGGTGACAAAAGAGCGGAATTGCTCGTACTGGCTGTAATTATAGCCAAAGTCAAGTTTGCCGTCGTCGGTGATATATTTGTCAATAATGGTACGAGCTTCGGGCTGTATGGTCAGAGAAACGTCTTTCTCGTGCGTTTTCTTCTTGGCTGTCTTTTTACGAATAAAGTTTATGGTGTCGCCGTCGAGCCTCGCATCCATAAGGTCAGTTAGGTTGATTCCGGCAAAATAGAACGAGAGCATGAACAAATCCCGCGCCACCGTGTGCCGACGTGCCGACACACCTGTAAACTCCGCCTCACGCAGTTTCTTGAGTTCATCTTTGCTTATCCATATCTCGCGCACGTTCTTTGCCGGCATCTTGTAGCCACGGAAAGGGAAAATCTTATATTCGACAATACCCTCAGTCACGGCGGCGTTGAGCAGAGCTTTAAGGTGGCTCATTCGGATATTAATGGTCGTGGGAGAATAACCCATTCTGACAAGCCATTTCTCCCACATCTTTATCGCGCTGGTATTGATTGACGACAGTGCGATGTTTTCGCCGAAACACTCCGTAAGGTATTTTAGTGTGTAGCCCATATTCCGGGCGTAAGAATCCTGCCCGTTGTTATTCAACTCGGCGATATACTTTTTGGCATACTCGCACAAATCTTCCCCGACAAAACGCGGTTGTTCGATAAAATTTTTAATCTCGGTAGCCGTTGCGCGGGCATTACCCATTTTTGATAACAGAGCCTCGTACTCGCCAAGCATTATATTCAATTTTTGATTGATTGCGGCGGCTTGCGGATGCTTCACAACTTTTCCGTTCTGGAACTGCTTCTCGCTCCCGACTTTGTATTTTGTAAGGATATAGCGTGTGGTATTTACGTTTGTTATCTTCAAACGGATTGTATGTGTACCGTCGGAATTGACCCTCGACGGGACTATGACAAAAGAAAGTTGAGCCATAATATATAAACTTTGTTAAAATATTCCAGTCAGTGCAGGTGCACGGAATCTGCACGGATTTCACCTCAAAAGTGAGGATATTTTCTAAAATGTGCAATGTGTTTAACAACATAAAAAGAGAAAACCAGCCGTATAATTGGCTGGTTTTCTATGTTTTAGCTTTGAGCCGCGAGTGGGACTCGAACCCACGACCTTTTCGTTACGAAATAAAAACTACAAATTACAACATATTGATTATTAGTGTAATGGATAATACTGCACGGATTTATTTGCACGGATGTTGCACGGATTTTTAGACTTTTCGTTAACAATGTTTAACAACCGCGTTTGGAGAATAAACAACGATGTTGTAGATTTGCAGCGTGTCAGTGAGCCGATACACGAAACGCTTAACGGCGACTTGAAACCTTGCCGTTTTTTGAGAGGAATCGCACAGGCTCACATGGTGCGGTTCTTCTCTTTTTTATCGCTATGACCCGACGAATTTGGATAGACCCCAACATTGTGCTAAACGCTATGGGCTCGAAAGAAGCCCTCGATGCTCTTGCGCTTTGTTGTATGGTCAAACTGACATTCGCCGATTCATTGGTCAAAGATGTGTCTGTCCGCCGGATGATGAGGATTTTCCATCTGTCCTATGGAAGATGTGTCAAGGCCATCGAGGAAGGGATAAGGCTCGGATTCTTTGCCAGAGACGGCAAAGGGCTACGGGCTTCGAGAATCAAGACAATAAGGCAGCATTGCGTTCCTCTTGATATTCAGACTACGGACAAAAAAGGCGAATGTCCTATCGGCATAGCCAAGATGTGCGACCATCTGCGTGGCGCAGTCCTATACAACCATATCGCGAAACAGAACGATCTGCGTGACACAATACGTTTAGCGCGTGACCCCAAGCGAGGCGAGCTTAAGTCAATGAGGCGAGCCAAAGCAAGGTTGCGGAAGAGAGGTGTGTGCGTTGACGATCGCTCTGCGAACGAGGTTGTGAGACTGAGTTATGCGAAAGTCGCATCCATGTTGAATGTGAGCAAGACAAAGGCTAAAGCCACAGTGAAGCGTCTACGGGACAAAGGGCTTGTCAAGCGTGTGCTGCAATTTGAGGAAACGGGGCTGCATTTGTATGAGTTTTCAAAAGAGTTGCAGAAAGGCTATTCCAAATATGCCAAGCGCGGTTTTATGGTGTTGTGTGACGGCATGGTCTGTCTGCAACTTGCCAATGCATATCTGTTGTGTGGCGATTCGCTTGTCAGGTTCATCTATTAATTTTTTCACCGTTTCTGAAAATGACACGTATAACGTTTAGCCAAGAAGATAGAAGCTGTATAAGTAGAGGGAGTATGAGGGAGAAGAATAACCCCTACCGCAAGAAAAAGAGAAAATACAAAGAGAAAAATAACTCTCTGACAAGTTTCTGCGAAGAGTTTGCTGCTGAACTCGATATTTTCGACTCTACGCTCAATGTTCCGGCATGGACTTTCGACTACCGTGAGGATCTCATCTGCAAAATCAGTCCCGAACTGCGCAAAATCTGCCGGAAACTGAAAACTCTCGGACTGAACTTCAAAATCAAGTGGCCCGTCGAAAATGACGGCAAGTGGAAATTCGCTGACGTATATTTCCCGAGGCAGCGCACGGTCTTGATGGTGACAAACGCAATGGCGATGGGATGCAGACCGCATTGGATGCTGTCAGCCCGTGCCGAATTTTTCCGTGACCGATTCCGCGTCGTCGAAGTGGAGACGCTTGCCGAGTTGGAAAGAAAAATGCAGTTAAAAGCGGCGACAGCCGATTAACTTTAGCTGTCCGTCTGCTTTAGCCACCCCTCCACCGCCTCAATCCTCGCCTCTGTGTGTGCATCCTCGCAACGGCTTTTTGCTTCGGATAGCAAACGCAGGGCGTCATCAACAGATTTGCACGAGAACGGATGCCTCGGAGGATATTTGCGGTAATCAGCAAGCTCCTTTTTGGCATATTCGAGCGAATAGCCTTTATCTCGGAGAAGATGCTTTATCAGCTTGCACACCTCCACGTCTTCGGGGCGGTACTTGCGTGTTCCGCCCGGCGTTCTTAAAGGGTCAAGCTGCTCAAAGGAATCTTCCCAGAAGCGCAGTGTCGAGACGGGGACATCGAGCATTGCCGAGACCTCACCGATTTTGTAGTAGGATTTCTTGGGGGCTGGCATTATAATGCGTTTGACAGTTCGTTGAAAGCAGTATTAATAGCATTATAATTGAATACCCGAATGCCGATTGTGTCACTAACTTTGTAAAGTGCCACTTCACCAAAAGGAGTTCTCCAAAACAGGCCTTCTTTAGGAATAGGAAGCCGCACAAGTCTTTCGGTGTTCTGATTGTACTTTGAGTTGAGTATTGAACGCAACATAGCGTATGCGGTTTCACTTTCGGTCGCTTTGTAGTCCAATGTGATTTCTACATAACATACAGTCGTAGTCTCGCCCGGGACATATTTGTTGACTTCTATTTTGCACTTTTTCGCCTTAGCCATTGAAGCAATGTCATTGGCTTTTGCAGAGAGTGTGCTTGTAAACTCCGATACGGGCATTTCTAACGAAACACCAAACAATGTATTTGTTTGAGCTTGCGTGGTAGCGCAGATTGCGATGCTTGTAATTGCAAAGAACACGATTGCGATTAACTTTTTCATTTTCGTTGTAGTTTTTAGTTGTTATTTGGTTTATTTTTAGTAACTTTGGAATATGAAGAAAGAGGATAAGCATATATTTCCCGATTGGGTCACATTCCTTTTGCTCGGTTATTTCGTAAGCTCTATATGCCGAAGAATATTTGAAGCAATCGGTCTATGACACCTCCGACAACAGCAGCGAGAACAAACTTCAACCCGTTCCACAATTCAGATTTTACCTTACTGCGCTTTTCTGTCCGTCGGTTCTTGGCGTAGCCGCCGTTATCCACAAGCTCCGCTCCCTTTGTCGTAATCTCAAAATTGAGTACGGATGATTCGCCGCCGTGCGATCCGCGACCGCCTATCTTTACCAGTCCCTCGTTGTGAAGTGCGGTAATGGCGGCTTGTATCGGCTCGCTGTCGCCTTCCACACAACCGGGCGTAACGCTCGCCTTGCCGTATGCGGCGTTGAGTATCTTATCTTTCAACTCCATCTTCTCTTTCGCTTCGCTCATCGGTGAGGTTTATGTCAACGGCTTACAACTCTCTGACAAATCCTACAACGCGAGCTATACGAAGTATGCTGTCAACGTCGACGATAAAGTCTTTGTATTTCGGATTGTCGGAGTGACAATGAATAACATTGCCGTTGTTGGTTATTCTTTTGACGACAGCACCTTCGTTTGTGTCCAAGACGTATATTTTACCCTTTTTGTATTCTGCATCGCGAGGAAGCCATTCACAAGCGATAATGTCGCCGTCCTGCAATGTCGGCTCCATCGAGTCACCGCTGACCTCGATTGTAAAGTCATACCACGGAAACGGAGCCATCACGGGGTGCACCTCGCACTCGCCCTCCTGTACCGAGCCTATCGCCGAGCCGACAAAGCCGGCAGCCACCACGGCTTTGTCAGCGGGAATGTGCGGTCTTGTAGACCTGCGGTCTGCTTTCTCCATCTGTCCCTTGCCATCGAGCAACCAGTCCTCGTTGATATAGTCAGAGTAAGCGGCGGCGAAACTACGAAGAAACGACCTTGTAAGGTAGCGAGAGTCTCCATTTATCGCTTTGGTCACATTGACTCTGTTGCGCCCCAGTTTCCTTGCAATATCGTCGTGACCGCAGTGGACACCCATATATCGCATAAAATCAATAGATTGTTTAAGTCGAGTAAATGTTTCCATTAGAGGGCAAAAGTTAAAAAATGTTACTGTCCTACATTTTGTGGTATTTATATTTGCATACTGCAAAATATGGTATTACCTTTGCAGTGTTTCTGAAAGACAGGAACAGAAAGGCAAAAGCAAAGGGGGATAGCTTACGGAGCTATCTTACATATAAACTTCAATCGCAAAGTTAGTTATTCTCTTTTGCATTGCCAAACTTTTAGAAAGAAAAATCAATAACGCAACTTTAAGAAAAGAAGAATGGCAAAACTAAGCAAGGACAAAGTTAAGGCGATGCTCCCAAAGGACATGATTGTCGTTCCATGCGACAACGCTCCCGAAGTGGACTCGGCATTTGAGACCGCAAAGCAGGCTCGTTCCGAAATGGGCGACAGAGGCGCCTCCGTGAAGATTTCTAAATCCAATGTAACCCTTACCGTGGTAGTGAGGACGGGAATATGAATCCCCGCAAGAGACTCGTCTACGGACGGCAGGCGACGCTCGACAAGTGGATTGAGACCTACAAGGAGAAAGGCTACCGTCTGTGCCGCAGGGTAACCGACTACTGGAAGAACGGCAAGCGAGTCTATATCGCAGAGCTTATAAAAGAATGATGAAAAGTAACACCGACATATCCGACCGCTATCAGTTCGACTTGGTGAGCTTCGTGTTCCGCAGACTTGGCATCACGTTCAGCAAGGCTACTGCGGCAAAACTTGTCGGTGGCGAATACAGACTTGAAAAACTCGTCACAGAGGGTAAAATCCGCATGGAGAAGCCAACAGCCAAGCAGAACGGCAAATGGTTCTGCAACGGCGGCGACGTGATAAGCCACTTGAAATTTTAACGGAGCGCGGCAGCCGACAGAGCCTCAGAGCCAAAGAACCGCAGGAATATTCGCACATTGACATATTGGAGACACACCCCATCGGGACGGCGTTCCCGTCTAAGGTAAACGATGGAGGTGTTGAGGGTGGCTTCGGCCCCAAGAGCAGAAAGAAGATACGCGCTCCGCGACGCAGATGTAGTATCGCGGTGAGGTCGAAAGCGCGCGACCAAGAGCAGCAATCAGCGCAGAGTTAATAATATATGGAGCGTCCGTGTGGCGTAATTGGGGAGTGGCACCCAACCCGTTTACGGTGGCCCTTGACGCGGGTTCGACTCCCGCCGGACGCACAATGCAAAGAACCAGATAAGAGAGACCGATTTTTGGTTTACACCGTTTGACCGTGAGGTGCGGCGGTGCCCCTCCCCCGAAACTGCCACGGAAATGCCGCGTGGCTGTGCATTTGTTTCGAAGCGTTTTTTGGTTAGTATATACGGTTGCGGAGTCGAATCCGCCGGGGGAGCAAAATTTTTGAAAAATGAATATGAAATACAAAAAAGCCTTAACGAACTGGCGCTATTATGTGCTGTGTGTTCTTTTCGCTGTCGGATTTTTTTCTACGGCGGCAATATTCGGCGAAAGCGATCTTCCGTTGCCTGAGTGGCTGTTTGTCACGATCATGTATGCCTCTGTGGCATCGGCAAGTTTCGGTGCGTTCGGTAGACTCGAAAGACTGTGGGAGCGCGAGGGCAAAATACCCGAAATTACAAAACTCAAATATGATTAACTATGGAAATCAAGACTAAATTCAGAGTCGGTGACAGCGTATGGACAATTCGCGATTGCAAGGCTGTATGTTTTAAAATCGGCTGTATTATTTACGACGGAGCTGTTTATTATGGTGAGACACGCTATAGCACAATGAACGAGCAGTGGTGCTTCGCTACAAAGGAAGATCTGCTTGCTTACATATCAGCCGATGGAAACGAAAATATGTAAGGTCTGCGGGCGGGAGTTGCCTATCGACAGCTTCATGTTCACGAAACACGAGGATATAGCATAGCCCTCAAAGGCACATACACCCAAGTAAGAGAAATTAAATTTTAAATTTTACAATATGCCAATAATCAAAAAGAATGACGTAACGCCGGAACGTCCCGTTATCATTGTGCTATATGGCACACCAGGCTCGGGCAAGACTTCGGTCGCGACAACAGCCGAGAATCCTATTGTGATAGACACCGATAGGGGTTACGACCGCGCAGTGCAGAGGGTTGACACACTTACCGCCTCAAAGTGGGAAGATGTGCTTGCCGAAATCGAAACTCTCAAATCATACAAGACCGTAATTGTCGATACTGCAAAAGCCGCCCTCGACGATTACCTTTCGGCCTACGTCTGCGAAAAAAACTACAAGCTCAAAAACAACGGGCTTAAACGTTTCGGGCAAATGGCAGACGAGTTCAAGCAGTTTGTCAACTCGCTTCGGGCAAACGGTCAGGACATTATCTTTATTTGCCACGATAAGGAAACACAGGACGGTGACGCAATCAAACACGCTCCTGACTGCACGGGACGGAGCAAAGACCTGCTTATCCGCATTGCCGACCAAGTGGGGTATGTGTTCGTTCAGAACAAGCAACGAGTAATCAACTTCGAGCCGCTTGATAACTTTGTCGGCAAGAATGTAGCGCAACTCGGCATGACACCAATACCTGATGCGCCGAGCAAAGAGTTCGACACCTGCATGGCCGACATCATAAAGACGGTAAAGCAGTCAATTCAATCCAAATCCGAAGCACAGCGCAAGGCGCAGGAAATGCTTGCGCAACTGCGCGAAAACATTGCAGAAGCAGATACAGAGAAAGGCGTAGAGGCCATTATGAAACAAGCTCGTGACCTCCCTCCGATTCTTAAAGCACCGTTCTTTGCCGAAGCGAAAGAGACACTTGCCGGAAAGGGGTTTGTGTTCGATGCCAAAGCAAAGAAGTTCGTAAAAGAGAAGCCCAATGAGCCAACAGAATCCGCTGGTCAGAACAACGGCAATTGAGGCGTTTCGCCGCTACCTCGCCAACGGAGATAATGATTACTACGAGATAACCGAGCAGTCAGTCATTGACTCCGTGACCGGCAAGTTCAAGGGAAACGAGCAGACGAGGATAGGCACCGCTTTTCATGGCATAGTTCAACACGGAGAACAGTTCGGTTTGCCAATAGAGAACGGCTACGAGTTCTCTATTGATGGTCACTCAGTCGGGCTGAGTCATGAGCAACGCAAGATTGCCCTCGACTACCGTGACGAACACCCCCATGCCTACCACGAATTTCGTGGCTATAAGGATTACGGCAGGGCGATTGTGACAGGCTGTGCCGACATGATTGACGGAGTGGAAATACGCGACATTAAGACTAAGTATTCCACTCCCTCAGATGCCGACTACATCAATTCATGTCAGTGGCGCTACTATCTCGACATCTTCGGCGCAGATGTGTTTCACTTCGACTTGTTTGTGTTCAACGGCTACAAGAAAGAGAAACACGGCTACGACGTGCGGGGGCTGGAGCTGACGCGCCACACACCGCCAATCACTTGCTACCGCTACCCCGAAATGGAGAATGATAACCTTGCCCTGCTCAATCAGTTCATGGATTGGGCTGAGGCGAGAGGACTGACAAAATATCTAACAAGTAAAAGAATAAACTGATGAGCTACTTTATAGCAACCTGCAAGTATGAAAAGATGCAGGAGAACGGCGCGGTAAAGCGCGTAAGTGAGAAGCATCTGTGCGATGCCCTCTCAATCGTAGAAGCCGACGCGGTAGTCACGGAGAATCTGAAACCGTATATTTCCGGCGACTTCTTTACCTCAAAGGTGGAGAACAGCCCTATTGCCGAAGTAATAGGCCACAAGGAGGCAGACAAGCTCTATCTCGCCAAGGTCGCTTTCGTCACTATCGACGAGCGGAGCGGCAAGGAGAAGAAAACCGTCTTTCAGTGGCTTATCGGAGGCACAGACTTCAACGACGCATACGAGATGGTGCTTCGTGAAATCAACAAGTGCATGGCCGACATAGAGATTGTCAGCCTCGCCGAAACGCCTATCAAGGAATTTTATCCCGCAAAGCTGTGAACATCAAGGTAACGAAACTCACGGACGTGGAGCTTCTGCGCCGCGCCAACAGCTTCACGACCGGGCGCGACAGTCACATGACGCTTGCAAAGGCATATCGCGCCGGACATTCACCCATACGCACACAACTGTTTTGGGTTGAATGCACCGACATACCGCTTTTTGTCGCATCGCAACTTGTGCGCAGTCATGTAGGCGTGCAGTTCTTTCAGCGAAGCAAGCGCACAGACCGTGGCGGTGAAGACTTTCGCAACGTCTGTTACAATCTGTCGCAGGACTTCAACGATGCTTTCTGCATGGGTGATGAAGAAGACCTCGACAAGTGTATCGAAACAGCGAAGACACTGCCGCAACGCTTCGACCGCCGCGCGCCCACCGACATGGCGTTCATTATCAACGCCGAGGCCCTGATAAATATGGCACATAAGCGGCTGTGCGGCAAAGCCTCAGCCGAAACACGCGAAGTCATCCGCGCCATCTGCGACCTTGTCGAGGAGCATGACCCCGACCTATACCGGCACCTCGTCCCGCAGTGCGTCTACCGTGGCGGCATCTGCCCCGAAGCCAAGTGTTGCGGATATATCCGCTCCGAGCAGGGCAGGGCGCAGCTTGAAACCTACAAAGAATTATTCACCAATAAAAACAACTCAAAATGAAAGAATTAATCGACAACATCAACGCCCACATCGAAACATTCAAGGCCGAAACCGCAAAATTTTCTGACGGCAACAAGGCGGCAGGCGTCCGCGCTCGCAAGGCCACGCTCGCCCTGGAAAAGCTGTTCAAAGAGTTCCGCAAAGAATCCGTGAAATGAGCGAAGAAACACCGCGCTATCAAGTCGCCGCCATCTGCGAAGCCCCTGCCGAGCAAGTCGGCGGCGACCACTATCGGCGCATGAAGATTGACGTGTTCGACTTCGCCGAAGCCAATGGCCTGACGTTTATGGAGGCAACGGTCTGCAAATACATCTGCCGCCACCGCTTCAAGAACGGCAAGGAAGACCTGCTCAAAGCACAGCACACCATCAACAGACTTATTCAGCACTATTATGGAAATCAAGATTAAGAAACTTCACCCCGACGCGGTGATTCCGACAAAGGCGCATCCTTCCGATGCAGCCTACGACCTCACCGCCGTATCACGCACATTCGACGAGCACGGCAATGTTGTTTACGGCTTCGGCTTCGCACTTGAAATCCCCGAAGGCTATGCAGGATTCATCTATCCGCGAAGCTCAGTCTGCAAGTACGACCTCGCGTTGACGAACTGCGTGGGCATCGTGGATTGCTCCTACCGTGGCGAGATTACCACCAAGTTCAAACCCGCATTCCGCTTTGATAAAAGCGACGGCATTGCCGAAGGGTGCCACTTATATAATCCCGGCGACCGCATCGCCCAGCTTATAATCCGCAGGGTGGAGAGCGCCGACTTCGTAGAGGTCGATGCGTTATCCGACACCGACCGAGGCACCGGCGGCTACGGCTCAACTGGAACATAAAGATATTAGGTTGAAATCCCTGCGCAAGAGTGCGCGAAAAGGGTATGCGGGGTTCGACTCCCCGCACTCCCACGACTATGACAGCTTATTTATAGGTACAATAACCCGACCGTCTCGTCCGCGAGGATAGGGCGGTTTTAATCTGTTAACAATGACTGGAAAAGATCTCAAACTAATTGAAACGGCGCGGAATCTCGCGGTTGTGAATTGGGAGAAGGCCGTGACTTTGTCTCAACAAGCGGAAACTGAAGAGGCCCGGAAGATTATTCTCGGGATAGCCCACGATCTGCACCATCGCGAAGAATTTTTGGCGGGGATGCCTTAACAGCTCAACTATATGGAAATATCCAAGACAGACCTTCAAAAGGTCATAGCTTATCTCGGGGGCGCTTCAAAACTCTATGAAGCCCTCCCGATGCAATCAATGAAATGTCGCGCCCACATGACAAGGCAGCTTGTCGAAAAACTTAAGACGAAACTGAATACTGATGGGAAACATCCATTCTCCCATAAATAAACACTCCGGGCGGCGTGGCACTCCCGACCGCCTCCCGACTTTACTATCCCAACTAACCAATTCAACATTATGTTTGACAAAGAAAAATTCCTCGGCACATTACTTTCAGATATAAGGCTTGTATGTGCCAAAGCTATCCGCAAAGCAGTAGCCGACGAACATTTCGAGGATGCCGCCGCAGTCAGGAATGCAAGGGACAAACTCGAAAGGGCTATAACGAAAACAATAAACAATATATGCCCGTTCTGAGATGCCAAAAGATTTTTTACAGCTCCCCCGGTCTGCGCTGAGCGATGAATTGTGGCGGAACAAAGATTATGGTTGCTTATTGTGGTTCCTGCTTTTAAGAGCCGACAATCAAGGCGTCGCAACATTCACAGCAACTGACATTGAAATGCGTTTAGGCATTTCCCGACAGCGGTTGCGAACCATGCTCGGTAAAATTCAAAAAAGCGGCTTAGCAACCAGCATCCAACCAACAAGCAACCAACAAGCAACCAACATCGCATTTGATTTTCAGCTAATTAACCTCATTGAACAACCAGCCGTCAACCAACAAGCAACCAACAAGCAACCAACAAAACGAACACGAAGGCCCGCGAAATTCACCCCTCCCACCGACGAAGAAGTTGCCGCTTATGTCGCGGAAAAAGGCTACCACTTCAACCCCGCCGAGTTCGTTCCTTTTTATCAAATGCGAGGATGGAAAATGAAAGGCGGCGAACCAATGAAAGACTGGAAAGCCGGTTGCCGGTACTGGGAAACAAATTGGAAACAAAAACATGGAGAACGATTCTATTACGAAATTCAACCGACAGCGGGGCGTAATACTCTCGCCGCCCAAACTGACCGCTATTCAGAACTGGAGAGAGCAACCGAAACAGTATTACGCAACGCTCCTTACTACAACCCCACGAAAAATGATTGAGGCAGAGACTCCGACATTATGGGATATACGACAACAACTCGGGCATCCCGCAGCAGTCGCCATCCTCGTCAATGCCTTTATCCACACCGCTAAACTTGTTAATTTCGAAAAGAATCTTACCGTAGAGCAGATCGGCGAAGCGGCAAACGACATCCTTGAAAGCAAAGGCTACTTTAAGGTCGAAGAGGTCAAATATCTGCTTAAACGTGCATTGCGCACTCAGAACATCTACGGGCGGCTTGACTACAATGTGCTCATGAACTGGGTTGAGCAATACGACGCCGAGCGCACCGAGGAAGCCATCCGCATATCGGAGCAGCATGAATCGCAAGACCTGAATAAGCCTGACGCTCAGATGGGATCTGTGACCTTTAAAGAGTATGTGTCCGATCTCGAACGGCGCGCACCTACAGACCCCGAAGCAGCACGAACCCTTGCTGAAATAAGAAAGCCTCAGTCTGGGAAGCCGTCGCTGCTTTCGCGAGAAGAACGCGCGGAGCATGAGCGCGAATTTCAGCGCTATCGAATGTTTGAATACCTATCTAAAAAATCAAAGAAACAATGACTAACCTTACCGAAAACAAGGCGGAGGGCGATTCTCCGTTGTCGAATGCCATTGTCCGCTACGCCCTCGGGTGGACATTCACTGTCGAAGAAGAATTGCAGATGAAGAAAGCGTGCCAAAACGCAAATTTGTTTATGGAAAAATTCTGTCGGGGAAACGATTATCGGCGTGAACCCCGCAATATTAAAAACAAGAAATATTATGAATAAATCCGAACGCCTCGAATTGCAACGGCAATTGACTAACGCCGAAGCCAAATTTCTCAAATACCGCGGTTCGGGCGTTATCCCGACCCCGAAAGCGCTGCGCTACCGTAGAACCGCCGATGAACTGCGGAGACAGATCGCACGAATGGATCGCGAAGCCGCTGAGCAATATGCGATTGCAAAAACACCTATAGAAGATATTATCGAGGTCATGATAGTGCCATTGCTCGCCGACGTGATGAATGATATTGTCGCAGGCGTTGATGCCTCACTTCGCCGTAATGGAATTTCCGGCTCTGTCTATGGGATATTCACTCAGCAGATACGTAAGTGTTCGCTCGCTTTGGTCGACGTACTCGCGAAAGGTGACGAAAATATACCTCTGCTCCTTGAATGTGATGACGAAGTTGTCGATGCGATCAGAAAGAAGCTCATAGCCTATGTCAGGAAGCATTGCAAATTCCCAAGAAAAAGAACTATTAAACCCAAAATTATAGATAAAACAGATGGAAACGACCAGAACATCTGACGAGATTGAGACTTTACTTCGCGAAATAGCCACACGGGAGGATTGCGGCGAGGAATCCGACGAAATCGTCACCACAGAAGATGGCGAGAAGTGCATTGACTGCATCGAAGCAGAAAAGTTTTACTGCGGCTGAGAATATACTTCGGAGGGGCATCTCCGAATTGTGGAGCGGGAGTAAGACCGTATCTGATACGGCTTCCCGCGTTTGCACACAAGAATCCCACGTGCTTTAGCCGTGGGAGTATGTCAAGGGTTTGAAATTAAGAAAGATTTTTGTCGCGAAGCGGAGCTTAAAATCCTATCCAATATACAGCAATCGCTGTTTGTATAGACAACAGCAAAGAGCCGCAAGTCTCCCTGCGGCTCTAACACAGATATGCGCCTGCCCTCGAAAGGGGCGGGCGTTTTTCTATATGCTTGACCAGACACCGCCCTCCATCTTTTGGATGCCTTGCGTAGTGCTTATTTTCAGCCCATAATTGCCCGCGCGCAGGATGATTTCACTACCAGCCACAGCAAAGGCTGCGTTTGCATTGACGCAGCACATCCCGTTGTTTCCTATTTCAACGCGCTGTGTATTGGTAATCGGCATAGACGCGCTAAAGGTCAAGATAGCAGTGCCATCTGTCGAATCTGTGCTCCCCGGCGTTTGTTCATTCTCGATTACAAAAGCAATCTCCCATCTTCCTGACGCAGGGATGATTAACGTTTCATTTGAGAATGTTACCGATGCAAGGCCGCTGGATTTTATAAAGCTCTTTGCCCAGGTGCTGCTTGACACCGATGTCGAAGTACCACCTGCGGGTCTGACAATAATCTTGCACGTCGGCATTGCCATGGAGCTTGAGGCGGAGGTTCCCATGGCAACATTAATACTGATTCTTGCCGACGAAATTGTCAGCTTGCCGCTATGCGGGATTATCACGTTGCTGCTTGTGAGCGGGACAACGAAGAGGTTGACATCCTGACGTTCGTTTACAAAGTGCGATATGTAGTTTTTAGTTGAATATACGGTGACAGGCGTGGACAAAGATTTATTGACAAATGAGATGCTTCCCAAGGCAATCTGATCAAGATTGGTCTGAATCGGCTTGTCGGCGATTCTCATTCTTTCGTTAGTGCCGCTGTAAAGATACATTCCGTCTTTCTTAAGCCGCAATTCGTCGTTGGCACCAATGCGCACTTCCTCTTCGAGGAATTTTATTGTATTTCCCGCTGCATATCCCGTGCCATCGTGGCGCATGACGCTCCGGGCAGCATTTGCCGCAGACACAGCTGCATCAATCATATCGCCACCGGCCCAAAATGCGATTCCGCCTCCTGTGGCGTCACCATCATAAACACCGTTTGCTCCCGCCTGAACGTGGTAGTTGCCGCTACTGTCGTGGTACCCGAGCCTTATCTGCGAGGTCAGTATAAGTCCGCCTGAAATCAGAGTGCTTTCCTCAAGAGCTGTGCGCAGATATTTATTGTCAAGAGGCGAGGGCGACCATGCCGAGGCAAGTGTGCCGCGCTCAAGTTTTATGCCGTTGACTGCAACAGGTGCGCCGTCAACTGACATGACGAAAACTCTTAATTGAGCGTCTGCTGAGGTATGAGTATACGGCAGCACCAATCTCGTCCATGACGAATCGACAGTTGAATTATAGAGCCTGCTCCATGTATAATCATCCATAGTACTGCCTCCCGAGAGCCCTCTATGTCCGATGCTGACTCTTATTGTGCTTGTGTTTATTCCCGAGCCGATTGAAATTATTGCATGGACATATAACGTCAATACATAGCTCCCTTGTGGATTAGTAAGAGTCAAATCCTGATAAAGCTGACCGCCTGTTGCCGTGGATCCGACCGACGCTCTGCCATCGAGCATGTCGCGCGGTCTCACCGAGAAGTCTAGAGTTTCCCAGTTTTCGGTACCTTTCAGGAAATCAGTATTGAGCAGCAGATTCGTTGTCCCGAGTGTCAGTTTTGACATCGCTTGCTCGGCTTCCGCTGTAATATAGTTCCCGATAGCAGTCCCTCCGATGGTACTGTCGACGCTGAGGTTCCCTTTTATCGTCAAAACACCGTTGAGCCATTGAATATAGCCCTGTTCGTCGCCAAGATAAAATCTTGGGCGCCCATTATACATCCCGCTCTGTCGCCCCACAAAGAAATATTCGTCTCCTGTAGCGTTGACCGAATCAAGACCTTCAAGGAATCGGGTGTAACCACCGCCAATGACGTCGCGTATACCGATGAACCGGCGCGTCGGTGTAGTGTAGCTGCCATAACAGACAATGACATCCCCCGTCTCAGGGACGCCCGTGCCGCTTACACCGCTGTCGGGCCATCCCGTCGGGATGTTCCCCGTTGTTTTCGCTATCTTGATGCTGTTCTCCGCGACGGACACCACTCGACGCTTATAATATTTCAGTTCCGTGTCGTCGGGCTTGAAGCGGTTGCAATAGGCGACATCGCCCATTTTGAAGTTGTTGGCGACGCTACCTCCTTTTTGGTCGAAGTAGCATACATAGCCGTCATCTTCTTCCACGACCTCGCTGACCTCTATTGCCGCCGGTGTTGATATTTCCATACCTCCGCGGCCCTCGACCTGATTGACAACGAGAGTATTTACCTGCATGTCGTTGCGGACATTCAGACTGTCGACTTCGAGAACCCAACGTCCGTTCTCATCGCGGAAAAAGCCCCATCCCGCGCCTCCGACAATACCGGCACGGAACTCTCCGCCGGTCAGCAGCCCAAGAAATTCCGTGGCGGAGACTGATCGGTCGGGGAACCCGTCTTTGCGCAGATACAGACGGTCTCCGATCATACGGACAATCTGCTCGATGTTGCTTATTGATCCTACCTGCCGTTGGAGCGTACTTATCTCGCCCTGCATCATAGACACAGGGTTGGCCGAGGTGACGTATTCAGTTCCGAGCGTTATCTCGACGTCGGGATTCAGCGCCGCATCATCGCTTGTCGGCTCGCGGTAAGTGTAGGTGATGGATTGCAGATAAAGCTGCTCCCTCTGCGTACCTCCGATGAAACGCTTGTCCTGAAGTGTTATCATGTTACCGGCGCGAAGCTGATTGATGAGGGCATCGGGCTTACCTTCGCCGTTGAGTCTCACGCGGTCAGTAGTGACTACGAATGTGGGCTTAATCTCTTTCACTTCGCCCAAGCTATCTTTTTTGCGGTTGTCGAGCCGTATTTCGGCATCTGTGACGTAGGGCACGTGCGTCATCTCTATGCCTACGAAAACGAATGTGTCTCCGGGAGCGCCGTTCTGACGTTTGTTAGGCACGTATTCACCCGTCGATTCGTAGTCGGCATCGCTTCGGTAGACGCTGATGCGCCAATGGCTTGTGTCGCCGTCTAATGTCTTGCTTGTGTCATAAACAGGCGTTCCGCTTATGGCGAACTGATAGTCTTCGCTTAGCGCGAGGCTTCCTGAGGTAAACACTATCGCGGCTTCTTCCCCGCCACCGCTGCGCAGTCTGGGCGACCATACCCTGTCAGCGTATTGCTCGTCGGTCTCTGTCGATAGCTTTGTGCTGTTCCAGACGTTCTTCACCCATACGTCGAAAGTGTTCCCTTTGCGTTTAATCGCCGTCGACTGTTCCAGAGTCGGTTTGACCGACCCAATGATCACTTTAAGAGTCTTGTCAGTGGTCTTGTTGCAGACCTTGACCGTAACCTGATACTTCCATTCACCTGCGGGTATCGCGCCCGAAGTATGTTGTTCGCCGGTGGCAATGTTTATAACTTTTATGGTATATGGGGTTATCGGGGCTACTACGTCAGCGGCTTCTACCTCTGTCGCCCGTGCCACGCCCCCTTCCGTGCGAATCCAATATGCACTCAATAGCGCTACGTCGGGATTAAGATTGGCGCTTTTCCCATCGTCGACGGTAAATGATGCGCTCGCTAACGTTATGTTTTGACATGCGAGTGGCGCAAGGTTTGTGACAGTTCCGCTGACGCCCGGTGCGCTCTTAAGTTGCGCGTCGCTTGCAGCATCCTCTTCAGCGTCATCGTCGCGAGTCCACTGTTCAACGTCGATAGCAACATCCAAGCCCGTGCCTTGAAGAGTAGGGTAGACTTCATCATCATTGTCGAGGGTGTCGGGAAGCGGGCCATATTTGTCAAGCGAAGATCCTTTTTTTACATAAGGAGAGTAGCCGGGCAATATTTCGACCTCCCTGTCGCCTGTTTCGGGGGCGATCGTGATTTCGTCTGCCACAAACTCCACGGGATGAAATTTCGTGTCGGTGTAGCCTTTGCGGTAAGCCCACGGTGCGTAAGCGTTGCTCTCGCCCACTGCTGTATAGCCCGGATATTTCGAGATGTGCGCCGCTTTCCATCCCTGCACATAGCTGCGGAATGTCGCGGGCATAAGGTTGGGGAAGTAGATGTTGGCAAGTTCTTCCACCCAGTCAGGATCGGGTTGAAAGTCGGGATTGTTCGGGTCGGTATTCTTGAAATAGCGGAAAGGTATATTTTTATCACCTCCGCGCCCTTTGAGCATGTTGCGGATTTCCTCACTCTGCACCTGACGCTCCACTTTCAGCAGACCTCCCTCGAAGCCGTATTCAAAGATATGGTCTACCTCCGTAGTCGGATAGCCCACGCGGATAACGTAACGCTCGCCGCCTTTGACGGAGTTGTTATTGCCGGAGGCCGCGTTGATTTCCCACCTTACGCCGTACTTGTCATGGAACGCGTCGATAAGCACATTCCATATCTTCGTGTGGTTTATAGTTATGATTGTAGCCTCCTGCTTGTATTGCCATTCAGGATTGAGGTCAATCGTAATTGTGTCGCCGTAGTAGTATTCAAGCACTTGTCCGAAGAGGCCACAGAAGTCTCCGAGATTGAGCTGCAATGTTGTCTCTTCTTCATCAGCAAAATATGTTCCTGCCGTTATCTGCTGAATCGTAACGAACGGCCAACGCTTCAACTGATAGATAGCCCAATGCTGAAACGTGAGGTCTATTGTAGCATTGAGACTTGTGTTCTCCTTAGCCCCCTGCGGTATGCGCAAGGGCATGATGTATTTCTCCCCCTGAAACTCTACTTCCCAATCAAAAGAGAAGTCGGGTATAATCTCACCGTCAATCTTTACCTGCGTGGCGATGGTTTTCTCGCCCATGTCGGCTATATTCGCCGTCGCTTGGGTGAGTGTGGCATATTGCTTCCCGTCAATCTTCGGGAAGTTAAGTTCAGTTATATCGGGTATCAATCTTCTTCATACGGCAAAGGCTCTTGGCTCAGATGTTAGACTGATTTTTCAAAATTGCATTTTTTCGGGTCACTCACGTGGATTACAAGCTCCACCTGCGCGAACTCATAGCCGTTCCTGCTTTTCTTGAACTCCTTGCACTCGGCGATAGGTTCGGGCAATCCGACAATTTTGTGAGGTTTGAAATCGTTATAGAACGTCACCTCCTTGTAGGTGCGTATGTCGCTGTTTGCAGGCTGTGTGTATAGCTTCTTGTTGAACGCGGCTATTATGGAATTGACGCGTTTCAAATCCTTGTCCTGCCCGTCGATGATGAACTGCACCTTGTAGTCGAAAGCGTCCTGCACCGTGCGCGGGTCGGTATTATCTCCTGCTTGCTCCACGTAGCTTGACACATCGCGTTTCTTTACCGGCGCCTCCGTGCGGTTGTCGGCATCAATGTAAATCAGCTTGTGCGCGGCAAAGGTGTCCTCTATCGCGCCGTTCCCTATCTTTATGCGCGCGTTTATCATAAGTCTTTGTTATTCATGTCGGGTTCTTGGCTCAGTTCTTCTTCGGAAAATCCAATATTTTCTTTGGCTGTCAATCGATTGCTGTCTTTTATTCGCAGCCGTTTGATATTGCCGCCTGCTTTACTTCCGTAATAAAGCTCGACGGGGATGGTGCGACGAAATCCATTGTCGACCTCAATCTTCAAATTACTTCCATCGCTCAGGTATAACATAGGAATGATCCCTTTCTCTTTGTTGAGCCCGGTTCTTATCCAACCCTTGCAGCTAAGGAATACACAGCAGATGTGATTGTCGATGCGTTCACCTTTAAATTCCGTGTTAATATACACGCCGTTTTCGGCGAGAGTGGCGGTCGAGGCAAACGAAAGCAAGTCCTCTTTGGTAGGGTAACGCTCCAGAAGCGCCCAACTGATGCAGTTTTTATACAGCCTGATAGCCTGTGCTGCCGTCACGCAGTTTTCGAGCGCTCTACGGTAGTTGTCGCATAACGTTTTGCCCGAGTAGACGATGTGTCGACTGTCGGCCATCTTCATGACTTCCGTGCGATCCCATGTCGTGTTTTTTGTCAATTCGCTCGCCATCTCTCACTCAGCTTCTTCCGGGCGTGCTGTCAGGTTCTCGATGGCGCGGG
>ULUO01087136.1_pt1 | contig 27955 bp, 39 predicted proteins | sample 1958611 | NCBI WGS metagenome assembly ULUO01 (sample SAMEA4835762, study PRJEB28245) | human gut metagenome | biome: gut microbiome; material: fecal sample | place: Denmark | collected 2008
AACGCTCCATGCGTTGGCCATCGCAGGTGCCGCATAATTCTGCGGTGTACCGTTCAGAACATGCGGGTAGATGGACGGGTATCCCACAAGCGGATTCACCGATCCGTCAGGCCCCGCCATATAACCGGCCGTAGCATAGGGCGACCGCTGCATAAGCACGGGCGGAATGCCGTAGCGTTCTTGGGCTTCGTAGGCTCCGGGCGCGTTCCAGTAATTCTGAATGCCGGGGCGCGCTTCGCGCATGAGCGACGGCGGCTGATTCTGAATAGCCACAGGGAGTCGCACGGGCATCTGCGGCCCGGCGTTGGGACCCATAGGTGCGTTGACGCGCGGCACGGGCATATTCTGGATAGTCATGGGTACCGGGCGGCGGCTCTGTGCGGCAATACTGTCGGCCAGCGCGTCGAATCTCGCCTGCGTATCGTCGTACGGCACGGGACCATCGACGCCGATATACCCCCCGGACTGTGTGGGGATGACGTATCTTGGCATGGGTTTCTCCTAGTACATCACGCTTGGGATGTTCATTGTGGACTGGTACGGATTCTGGTTCTGCGCGCCGTAAAGCCGAGAAAGCTGCGCGAGCGACCCCATGTCGGCACCGCCAAATCCGTAATCCTGCGGGAAAAGGGCGCGCTCGCTCGTACGGTATGCCGAGCCCAGACGCGCCATGTTGTTCATGTCACCAAGTACATCGTCCCATCCCGCGTCACGGTACGACTGACGATAGGCACGGCCTCGATTGAGGGAATTCAGAAAGTAGTTCTGCGTGCTGTCCGCGACACCAATATTCGACATCGCTGCTTGGTCGTACTCTCGTGTGAGGCGAGGGTTGAATACGGCTTCGTCCCATGCGTTCTGAATCTGGCCGGACTGCACCTTGTTGTACTGGTTCAGGTCATTCCAGTTGTCCTGCACCGCCATCCGCTCGCCCTGTACATAACCCGGCAGGGCACGGCTGAACGCACCTAATGCGCCAAAAAAATTAAAGGCCATACGTTATGCTCCTGTCGCGTCGAGCGCCCCGGTCGCTCCACTGAATCCCGGCGACGCGGAGACGATGAAGCCCCCATCATTGCGCCCGCTCGAGCCGAGGAACGTCGTCGGGTAAAACGTGTCGTTACGAGCCCCATAGTAACCGAGGGTGGACATGAGGCTGTTCGCCGCTTGATCGATTTGCTGCCCCACCTGATTGTACAGATTACGCGCCACGTCGCCGTACTTCAACGCCTCGGAGGTCAGATTGCGGCCAAGGTTCAGGATATTGCTGCGGCGGTTCCAACGCTTGTCGTTACTGTAGTCGACGAACCACTGGTCGTCCTGCATATTGTAATTGACCGTATCAACAAGCGATACCGCCTGCTTCGTCTCCAGATAGGGGACAAGCGTATCGTCCGGGCAAAGCTGCAACTTCTGCCTGAGCTGCCTCAGATAATTCTGCATCTGCGTATAGGCGGGATTCACGCTTGCTTCGGCCCGACGCCTGTCGTCAGCACAATCAAGCGTCTTGACGGGCTCGGTGGAAACTTCGTTCAGCAGCTTCTTCTCAAGCGGCATGTATTTGTTCTTGAAGCGGTTCCACTTGTCCTCGGCCATCTGGTAATAGGACTCGGCAAGATCCTGCTTCTTGTCGGCAATCTCCTGCTGTGCAAGCGCGTTCGCAACGGCAACGGCCAGTTGCGCCACCGTGAAAAGCTTGTTCCACGCACTCTCGCCCTTGGCCCCCCACTCGGGAGCGGCCCAATGGCAGAAACGAATACTGTCGATAACGCCGTCTTTGCCGCCATGACCGGAACCATAGAGCGTCTTGTTGACGTCTTCGGTCTTGCTGGCGTGCTGCTTGATGGCATTGGCTACGGCAGTCGGATCGGCACAAGTGCATTGAGCCATCAGTCAGCTCCTCCAATCGGCATCTGGGGTCCGGAATTCGGGGGCGTGGAATTCATGTTCATCTGGCCGTGCGCCTTGGCGTACGCCTGCTCCCGCTGCTGGACGTATGTGGTCGGATAGGCGGTAGGGTTGCGGTTCTGCATGTACCCAAGATAAGTCCCGGCCCCTTCAAGCCCCTTCCATGTCTGGTCCCACAAGTCTCCGTAAATGCCCGCCGTGGCCTTCGCAAGCGAAACATTGTCGGCAATCATGTTCCGCCCCCGTTTTGCAGTGGCGAACTGCCGCTGGAACCGTTCGTCGTCTCTGGCTTCGATATACGCCCGCTCATTCCGATAGCCAAGCCCGTCAGCCAAGGCCACGGCGCTTGCATTTGCCGCGACGAGTTCCGCCACCATATCGTTGCGCAAACCTGTACAGTATCGAGACGTACAGCGTACCGCCCGGTCTACGGCACCGCGAAACTGCATCATGGCAATGATTCGCGCCCGGCCTCTGGCCGCTTCATATTCGGGTTCCGGCTCCGTCAGAGCCATCGCTTCTTCAAGTTCTTGGTCTTCTACCGGAGCGTAAAAATCGTTGTAATAGTCAAGCCAGTTCTTTGCAATCTTCCAATACTTTTTTGCCATCTTCCATTCGGCTTCGGCTATGTCGATGGCTTTCTTCGTATTGTAGGCGGCCGCGGCGACAGCTGCTACCGTAATGAGGTCGGCAAAGATTGAATGCTCTCGGTCGTTCGACCCGTGTTCTGCATTGCATTCGGTATCACTGGCGTAGACCATAGCTTACTTCTTCTTGTAACGACGCAGAGTGAATTTGTTTTCTTCGACCCATGCGACCGGCACGGGCGGAATCCGGTCCCCGGCATCGTCGGCCACCCAAAGCTCGTCGCATCCGATATAGCGGATGGCTTGGGCCGCATGAGCGAAAAGCGCTTCCTCAAGCCGAGTATCTCCCCGGGTGTACCAGTCTTCAACCTTGAAGACGGACGCCTCGTAAGGCAGCGGACGGAAAACCATACCAATCAGGTAGCCGACAGGTTCGTGGCGCTCGTCGTAGGCGATGAAAATCTTTAGCGTCTTCGCATACCACATCTGCGCAAACGCCGCGACGTTCAGGCTGAATGGCTTTTTATAGTGCGGCTCTTTATCTTCTCGCCATGACTCGGCATAGAGTTTGCCGATTTCGTTTCCGAGATTGTCGACGGCGATATTGATGTCGTCGTCGGGCTCCAAGATGTCAATCGTCCATTTGCCCATGAACTCGCTCCTTTATTTCTCTGCAACATATCGAAACACGCAAAGGATGGCAAGTTCATAAACAAAACCCCGCCACATGGCGGGGTATGGCCGGGATTTACCCTGTTCATCGAGATATTCAGCCAATCCAAAATTGGATGCGCTAAACAATTCCGAACATTTAGCAATAGTCTCGCGAATATCTCGCATAACATGGGCATGTTGTTTACCAAATACCTCGGCCAACTGCTGCGAAGTGACCGCCGGAACCTGCTTGCCGTTGATGAATTCGAGCTTGACAACTGGGAGAAAATTAGACATAAGAATTCCTGTGTGGTTGAAGTTGCTAAACGTGACAGGGACCACCATCCTCGCTAGATAGTGGTGTGTCGCAATGCCTGTCTAGCACGCCCCCTCCTCACCCGTCAAGGGTAAGGAGGGTTTTCTATTTGAGGCTCTTACATCTATCTCGGCAAAACTTCAAGAATACTTGCGTCCCATTTCAACTGGCGGATAGGAGTCCCATCTGAGTGACGCTTGCCTACGTCCAGCATCACGGCATAGGGACTACCGAGCTCGGTCGGAACCCATTGGCTGGTGCCGGGATCGCGTTTCTGATAGCCACGTGCGAGAAGTAATGTGTTGACAACCTTCGCAGACTTGCCACCCAACGCCTTGCCGATCTCTGTCGGTGTGAGCAACCTGTTCTTGGTCGGAGCCACAAGCTGTATACCCATCGCTTCGAGTGCGGACTGCCCTGTCTCGTGCCGATAAAGCTTGTCCAAAGAAAGCGCCATCTGATTGCCGACAATACCTGCGGCTTCGAGGATTATCGCCGCAGCTTTCGTTCTGTCGGGGAAGTTGGGCGGCAATTGAGGAGCACCGTACCCGCCCGTCTTGCGGATGGAGGGAAGAACTTCCTCGCAGACCCAGTCTTGGAAAGTCACAGCATTCGGGAGGTTTGAACGCATCACGAGACGATAAACGTCAGACTCGGGAATGATGTTATAAGGCATAGCCCCCTGCGGCAAATCGCCGTAGCTGAATTTATTGATCTTTTTGCAATGGGTATTCACGGCGTCGTTGGGGCGCTCATACCCTAATGCCTTCGCTACGTCACTCGCAATAAACCACGGCTCACCGCCCCGCATGACTACACGCACGGAACCAAATTCTTCCTTGACAAAAACTTTGAGCTCGTTCATACATACTCCTACGAGGTTAGCGGTTCATAAGTACCAGAGCCCCCTGACCTCCGCTAGATCAGTTGGTGTGGTAACCTTTGTCTAGCACGCCCCCTCCTCGCCCGTCAAGGGCGGGGAGGGTTTTCTATTTGACAATACCGTATCGCCGCGCTACAGTCTTTTCACCCACCCTATCTCCACCTCCCTAGATGGTCCCCCGCCATCGACAAACCCCCGGCAATCCGCTTCGTGATTGCCGGGGGTTTGCTTATTTCCTTTTACCGCGGTACCTCTGATAGGCTACCGCAAGCCGCTGCTTCTGCGTCGGAAATTCTTTAGCTGCACTCGATTTCATGAATCGCTCTACGAACGCCTGCCTCGTCTCTCCCTTCTTTGGTGCGGGAAGCGGCATGCCGTCCTCACTTCTTCTTTCCGGTTTTCTTGGCCGGACTTTTCTTCTGGAACGGCATCGGACGCTGCTCGTCTTTGCCTTTCTTGAGAAAATCGTTCGGGGCCTTGCCTTTCTTGGGCGCTTGTTTCTGCATGCCGCACTCCTTTAAAAGTATCGTTGAAACCATGTTACCAGCGCCGAAACCACACAGGCGACGCCAGCGACCCATCCGGTCATATAGAGCGACTGGCGCTCCATTTTTGTGATGCGGTCTTCGAGATGCACCAGCCGAGAGTCTACCACAGAATCTATCTGGGCGCTCAGCATATCAAATTTTACTTCCAGCCGCGCGACAGTCTGTGCTATTTCAAGTTCGTGGGGCGATATGTTGTTTGCTGCCTCGCCCATGTTATCCTCCCCATCCAAGCATAATGAAAAGAAGACGCGAGACTTCATCCAGCATGGGCGGCGGCAATTTGACATCGGGAAAGTAGGTAGTAATGAGCAATCGTACAGGGACTTCCCATACGAAGCACAGGGCGAGTATCCATCCGAGAAAGCTTCGCCAGAGCCGCAGGCGGGAAGCGGGGGCTCCTGCAATTTCCTGTTCGTTTATCTTGGCCTGCGCCTCGGAAAGCTTTTGCTTGTCAGGCAGAAACTTGCCGATCTTATCTAATAGCGTGCCGATGAATGGCACCGCACTCCAGAACGACATGGTGGCCTCCTATGACGGATAAAAGGCAGACGGACGAGGCTTCGTGATATCCACGTCGGCATGAATCCATGTGGGCGCAAGTTCAATACGTTCAAACCCGGCAGCGAAGAGCCCTTTCAAAATCTTCCAGCGGTTCTGCGAAGTATTGCAGCGGATGTCTACCGCCAACCCTTTCGTGTGCGCCGACCCGGGTACGCCTCCAACTTCCCGATTGTGTACTTCACAACGGAAACCAGACGAAATAACAAAAGGAATACCGGCCACTTCCCGTGCATGGTCGAGACGCTCCAGCAACTCCAGCGACATGTGCTCTTCCCCGCCTCCGCAATGCCCGCATTTGCAGGCGAACTCCGATAAATTGAAATATTTCACAACTACTCTCCTGCGTTGACTGTGAAAAAGGACGTGCCGAGGTCCGCAAACTCGACGGGCTCTATACCTTTGAACTGCACTCGCCACCACGGATGACGCCCCGCACGGGGCAGACGGAAAGGTCGCTCGCCCACAACCATACGCCGGTACACCTCGGTACCGACAGACGACACCAACGTGAACTCCGTTTCCTTTGTGCGCACCTTGGCTGAAGTGGGCGTCCACAAATTCCCCAAAGCCGCACCGCTCTGCGGCGTTGCCGCAGCCATGCCCGGCTGATGGTGCTCGCCCGTCAATTCCCGACTCAACCATTGGTACGGCCGCAATTCGTCCCCGGAATTCCACACGTACAGCGTCTGGTCTTCCAGCATGAAAAGCGTCCCGTTGCTGCTGGTCTTGAGATCGATAGGCGTATCGGACAGCGTCGTCAATTCGGCCCCCTTCATATCGCCGTAGGGGTCCCCATTGATGTCAAGAAGAAACGTCACAGTATCCGAGACAATGAAAAGGAACCCTTCCCAATACGCCATGCGGACAGTCTCCGGCCTGATGAGCGCCCAATCGTCTTCGCTGAACCACTTCTTCGTCAAAATATGCCACTTTGCCGAAGAGTCGATAAGCGTTACTCCGAGCGGAGAGACGTAGACATAGCCATGCGGCGTCATCACGGCAGAGCTTGAATGCCCACAACTGATATCCGGAAGAGGCGTATCAACGTCGATAACCGGAGTGCACTTTGCATCTTCGCAACTGGAAACATCGATGACATATGGGACGGCATCAGTCGTAACGTAAAGCCGCTGGTCAAGTGCACCCATATGGATGATGGTGTGGTCGAGCGTCAGGTCATACTTCACAGGCCAGTTGTACGGCTGATGATTTTCCGAGAGGTGGACCCGGTTCTTCACTGTCCCGGCCAGTCTGTTCACTCCGCCGATAGCGACGATATTCTGCAACCCCTTCGGCGGCATACGGACTTTCTGCGTTTCGCATACAGGCCCGAGCCCAATCATCTTCACGGTGTCTGTGAATGACGTTGTGGGAAATTCAATCGTCGTGACGTACAGAAAATCAGTCAAAGGCTTTTGAGTCTTCACGTCATCCTGACGAAAACCGGTTGCTGCGCGATACAGATTGGCTGCGATGATGCCATACCCTTCCGGCGGCAACGCAATGCCGGAAACCTGTACCGACACGCCGTCCCTGACCACAACAATATTACTGGCTGGAGAGGGGGCGGATTCCTCTCCCCACTGATTTACGTAGGTATAATAATAAGCGCGCGCGTCCGTACGGCGATCACACTCCTCGGCTGCTGTCGCCACCGGCGGCGTCGTCGGAGCCGGGACACCAAGGAGCTGATATACCGCTTGACACTTCCGGTTTACGACAGCGACTTCCGCATCGGCGCTACGCCCGGTCACATAGAACCTCCCCCAGTCGGGCGCGAATTCGGCAACAGACACAACCGACGGCGACGGCCAGTATACAGGACAGCAGCCGTAGATATGAAAGGTCCCCGCTGTCTTCAACGCACTGTTGGTCTGACTGTTTTCGAACACGCACTTCTCGCGCCACGCTTCCAGCCGCCCATTACGGAGCTTCACATCATGCGCAATCTCGGCATTGAGTGCACCAAGATTATGCCGCGAATAGCGTGGAATGATACCGCAAAAATTACTGAGGGTTACACGCATAATCTAACCTCGCAGGGCAGTAGTCATAATTTCGACGACCCCTGTAGGCACAGTAAGTTGAGGTTCTTGCATTATCGCAGCCTGAGGAGAATGTATGCGCGGATAGATACGTAAGGTATGCTGTCCGGCACTATAAACGTCTCTGGTCCGAACCATGACGCATGTGCCCGGAACCGCTTCTTTGCTGTCGACAATACGTGCACCATCCAAATCGGCAATCCATCGGGTGTACATATGGAATGGGGTCGGGCTTTCTGTATCTCCTGTCGAAGTCCAGCTACCATACCCCCAAAAACGGAAGAACAAAGCCGAAGACTCCGCCATAGTGAAGTTGATGTCATAGTAATTGGCCTTGCCTTGGAACTGGTCCGCTTCCGTAGGACCCAATTCTATGTTATCATACTCCTTTTCCAAAGTAGTACCATCAGAACTGAAGCCTATGAACGACGCCACGTTCGTAGCATTGTGCCCCGTCGCGCCATTATATGTCCTGCCGTTCCAGTCTGTGACCGAAATGAAACGGACCAGATGGCCTTTCAAATCCGTATACCCGCCGCCACCAGATGAACATTCGTCCGCCGGAAGGTCGCGAATACTCGAGATAAGCCCATCCTGATTGACTGTATAATCTACACAGTCCACACGGAATGTATGGGGCGTGACGGTCCATTCCTTGCGCAAGGACGTCACACGCCCGTACTCGTCGACTGTAATGACCCAGTTGGCTACCCGATGTTCTCCCGGCGTAATGCCTATCACAGGAGCCAGAGACACAGTCGCTGTGCCTTTCTGTGGGTCATTCTCGACATTAATGCCTTCTCCGGGAAGAATAGCCTGAAGCCCCTTGTTCCCGTCATCCGTGTACCCGACGATGTGGCCATAACGATCAATGGAAAGCCCCATTGCCGTCTGGATACCCGCAGCCGATTCCTTATGCGAAACACGGTAGGGATTGGCTCGAGGGCCGTCACCAGTCACACTGATGCCGTCATTGCCTGCCTGCACGTACACACGCTCGCCACCGCCGCCACCATTGCCCGTGATAATAATAGGGTCTTCCGGCGTGCCGGTACCGGACACGTCGATACCATTCTCGCCCTGTATGCTGACACACACATAAGGCCGCCCATTGGCGTCTACACGGAGAATATTGCAGCCCATCGGAGACGGATTAATCCCGCCGCCATCCCCACCTTCACAATCCGTCGGCACAGGCGCACACGGAGACGCTTGGTAAACCGGAATACCCGCCTTCTCGACTCCGACGATACAGCCGTCAGCGATAATAATCTTATCGTAGATGCCGTCTTCGGGAATATCTACAAGACGAGGAGACGTGTACTCTACGCACCCGCCAGAGTTCTGCGCAAGCGACCCGCCCCACGGAAGGCAGAAACGCCATGTCGGGCACGGTGCTTTGGTCTGTTCGGCCTCGATTACTTGGTCACATGTAGGTACATGCCGAGGAACACAATAGGCATCGTCACTCATAATCCCTTCCCGAAATTCATCTTGATTGCGCCTTGCATCTTGTGCTTGGCCACCGAGACTGCGGCATCGCGGAGCATATGCTTAAACGTCTGATAATACTCGGCACCGAGACGAAGATTCGACCACGGCCTGCCGGACATGAGCATTATGCCGGATTTCGCACCTGTTAGCAACAATTCAAAATGCCTGTCGAAAAATGATTTCGGCAATTCACATGCCGCCATGTCTGGCGCTACGGCAAGTGCGATGCGGAACTGGCTGCCGCAATGCCCCGGGTCAATGTGCAACACTTCCTCTACGTCGTCATACCACGCCACCTTCCGTCCGCACGCACGCAGGCATCCCTGTTCCGGCGGTACATAGCTTCGTGTGACGCCACGTACGCCATGACAACAATCCTCTTCGTAGATGCCAAGGATAGCGCATATTTCTTCCCCGTCAGGAGACTCGAGCCTGTATCGCGTCACACAAGATTCGGGATGCAGTAAAGCAAAACGGCGAATCAAGGACCCCTGCCGGGCCGCCGTGTTCGCCGTCTTTCTGATATGATGGAAAAAAATATCGTCCGGTACATTAGGAAATTCAAACCGGAGCTCGTTCACGAAATCACTGAGAGGAACCTTTTTGTAGGGTTCGTAAATCAGCATTTTGCTTATCCTCTTCTTCCCGGTCCGCAAGGGCGAGCTTGAGCAACTGGAAGTACGTTTCTTGATGCTGCTTGCCGACGGACACGATGGCCGCATTGTTCTCGGAATCCACCATCATGGCGCGGTAAAGCATCCATTGCTTCAACATGGGAACAATCTCGTCCGGCACACTGGAATGCTTGTCATTGCCTGTTGGCTGCCGGTAACATTCTATAACCACATGCCGTTTCTCGCCATACGGCACCGGAGGGATAAGCCGGAAACGCGAATGGTCCTCCGCATTGATGGAATATCCATGCGGCAGATAATCCTTGCCCCGCTGCACAGGGCAGGGGGCTTCGGGAGCCCCCACCCATATGAATTCATCCGTGTCCAAATATCTCCGCAAACGCCGCGTGATGCGGCCTTGCGGTGTGGATAGTCCAACAACACGAAGCACCTTGGTGCAAGTACACGCCTTCTGCCAATACTCACCCGATTCCACTTCGATGACAACACTCGATGTGAACAGGTCCTTCAACCGGTAAGAAACATCGATAAGCCCCTCGCGCAGATACGAATGCAACTGCACGAAAGGCCACCGAACATACTCATGGCCCGGTTCTTGGTCGTTCAGATCAAGAGAGACTTCACGGATGATATCGGCAATGACGGCCATGACCTACTCCAAAGCGGCAGCTAAAGCGTCGAGCGAGTTCTTGAGCTTGGCAATCTCGGCAAGAGGGACAGCCCCATCCTGATATTCCACAGGTTGAGGTTTGACCTCTTCATCCATAATGCCGCTGTTGAACCCGCCCGACATCTTGTCGGCGTCGGCAAAAAGTTGTGCTTGCGCCTTCAGGACGAGAAGCCGCTGCTCTTCGTCCGAAAGTTCCCCGGGTTCGACATCAGGCATCCATGCAGAAGGGTCAGTATTGCCGTTCACGTCACAGCATTCCACAAGCGTGGGCTGTTCCGCCAGCAGCTGGTCCCAAGGCAGGATACGACCGGATGCCTTAATCTTCACATACTTCGACCGAGGTAACGGCGGAAGGATATTCTCGGCCCCGAGAGACCGAAGATACTGGTTCCGATGTTCCGCATCGTCGAAATCGAAAACACGTTCCGGGGAATTGCTCATACCAACGCTCCTTTGGTTTGCTTACTTCTTCTTGGGGGCCTTCGTCAGCACCCCTTCAATGTTGGATGTGGGGCCGCCGGAAGGATTAACCTTCATCCGCATAATCGCGCCGCGCAGCGCGTTGGACCCGTTGCTCGCCGGTGTGGTGGGTCCGGAAGGGAAAGACAGCTTTTCCTTGATGGGGAACTTCTGACTCGGAGGCCCGGCATTCTTGGATACGGGACCCGTGATAGTCGTTGCCATAATACGCCTCCTTTAGCCGATCTGCGAAGAGCCGTCAAACGCCACAAGCTTGGCGGACATGTAGACTTCGATGTTCGACTTCCAGATGTTCTTGATGGCTTCGGTCGACCCGGCGGTAATCTTGTACGCAAGGAATACGGTACCGAAAGCCGGGTCGTAGGGACCCGTGGGCTGCTCGGTATTCGCATCGCGCTTGGCAATGTTGTGGCCGAAAGTGGGCGGAAGCCTGGTGAAGTCGGAGTTCAGCTTGGCCATGCCGTAGATGACATCACCTTCTTTCGGGGTGCCAAGCGGGAACTGCGTAATGCCTGCGGCCTGAAGCTCGGCGGCGTGCTCGGCAATCTCGGTATACTTCATCTTGTTCTCGGTGAAATCCCACGCACCGCGCACGGCCACAGGCGTGATGTACACACCGTCCAGCAGAGAGTCGGTCTTGGTCACTTCGAAATAGATGGAGTCCACATAGGAACGGGTCGGAACCCAGTTCGTAAGCAGCAGATCCCCGACGCCCTTCACTTCCTTCAGCATGTCCTGCATGAATTTGTGGGCATCGGTATCGAAAAGGTTCGGCACGAGGGGGTAATGCAGGTTCAGCCAGCCCTGCCCGAAAGCGCCGCACGCATGGGAATTGAACGGAGGCGTGGCATCCATGCGAGGGCCGTCGACAGGCTCCATATAGCGAGCGTAATCGCCCTCGCAATGATACGCTTTAAAATCGGGAGTGCCGCCCCGGAACATGAAAATTTCAGCCATTGTGGTTTCTCCTTAGTTGGTCAGGGGGTCGAAGGTCCAGTATGCCATCGCGATGGCGTCATCGTAGATGACTTCCGCGCCCCAGACGAGGAGGTACTGGTACCGCACGCCGAAGGTGTTGGGGTCAGTCGTAACGAGACGGGATTCGATGATGTTGGAAGCGTAGGCCGTGGCCTTCTTGCTGCCCGCAAGAATGTAGAAGCTCAGAGCGCCGGAAGCGTCCATACGTACCGGTACATGGATGGACTCGATAGGCGTAAAGCCGAAGAGGTCATGGTCCCACATACCGGAAATGATACTGCCGCATTTGCACGACCAGTCGGCATTGGAATACGGGCTCATGGCGAGATAGGTGCGCAGGATGGGCGGCACGATGATGAACATCTCGCCGTCGTCCCAACGGTTCTGCTCGATAAGCGCACGCTGAAGGTTGCCGAGATGGATGACAAGATTCTCCGGCGTCACATGCACAGGAGCCCCGGGCTGGCCGAGGTTGATGTCATGGTTCAGCCCTGCGCCGGTCAGCGAAGTCTTCGGAGATACCTGCGCAATCATGCGGCCCAGAACGAAACGGCGCAACGTCGTCACCGTGGACTGGTACATGGATTCGAGGAGTTTTTCCTCATAGGCCGGCCAACGGTCGCACGCCTGTTTGACGTCCGTGATATCGAACTTGATGTCCTGATATGCGGCGTTACAGATGGTCAGGCAACGCGCCGTAGTGCCCACGGTATTCGGCACAAGCTGCTGGTTCTTCTGATACGAGCGCATCGGCCCGACTTCCGGCGCGTGCATGATCTGGATTTTCTGCGCGCATTCCATGACGGGAGCGATGAGCTCGGTGTTGGTGATGCGAGGCAGCCAGTCCTCTTCATAAACCTTGGAAATGATCTTGTCGCTGTACTCGACGCGAGCAAGCGGGGACGCTTCCATCCCGTTAAAACCGCTCGCGCTCTGGAAAATTGCCATGTGTTTTACTCCTTATGCGCGTCCGGCGGCACGGAGCCGCGCAACTTGTTCTCGGTATTGGTCATGTGTCAACTGCCCGGTCTGGAACAGGTCGAGCAAGTCGCGGAGCGTGTACTGGGGAGCGTCCGCCTCGGTATTGACCGCCGCGCCGCTGGCAGTCTGAATAGGAGCTACAGTCATGACGGATTCGGGAGAAGCCGTCTGCTGCTTCAATTGGGTCAGCAGGTCGATAACAAACGCAGTGTTCCCGCGCTTGTACTCGGCGGCTGCGAATTGATCTCGCGTCATGTTGCTATGAGGAGCAATCGGCTGGCTCATGAATTCGCGATAGGCAGGCGTATTCTGCAACTCGAAAAAGTCGGGATGCACCCGAGTAATTTCCCTGTTGCGCGCGTCCACATCGCGCTGCAAAAGCGCATATTCCCGGCGCTGCGCTTCCTCGGCAATCTGCCTGCGCTGCGCTTCGAGGTCCTGCTCCAGCCGTCCGACGAGGTTCGTCTTCGTAGCGCTCAGAACAGCCTTTGCGATTCGTTCGGCGTCTTCCCTGTCGATGGACTGTAGGTCGTCCAACGGCAAGGTCTTAAGCACATCGTCCACTTCCTTGCTGGACAGATTGGCACGCATCTGCTCCTGTTCAGCAAGCAGACTGCGGATAGCCTCTTCCTGCTTCGCGTTACGTTCCGCGAGCGCCCGGCGTTCTTCTTCAAGCCGCTGGAGGACCAGAGGGTCCACATACGGCGTAGGGGCAGGCTGTACAGTTGCTTGAACGGGCGGTTGCTGTACAGGCTGATAGACGGGCTGCTGCGCCGGTTCCACAGGCGTGGCGGCCGTCTGCGGCGTTGACGCGGCATCAGGTGCCGGGGAAGAGGTAGTATTCGCGTTCGTGTCTTCGACAGGTTCCTGCATACGCACCTTGTTGGGATTGTACGGAGGAGTTCTGAATGCCGCCGGAATCTTGGAGACTGCCTGCTGGTCCATGTTCGCTCCTATTGTTTGAACTTCTTCATGAACTGCACAAGGTCCTGATAAGCCGCCGCACGCCCCAACTGCCGCTGCGCAAGCGGTGTGGTCTCCGTATGGAGAAGCGCGTTCAATGCGGTCTTCTCGGCCAGTGCCTGTTCGTATTTTGCGACGGAGTCAAAATACTCCATCAACTCGTCATAAACGCCCGATGCGGCCATCACAGCCATCAGACGGTTTACACGGTCCTTATCGCCCGGAGTTGGGTACATAACGCAATCCGCTGATGGTATCACGAAGCGGCGAATGCACCGTAGGCTTGCCGGAAGTCACCACCGTAGGAGCGCCCGGACGCGGCGTATTGCCGCCCGGCCTGCCGGAAGTCACCACCGTAGGCGCTCCGGTACCGCGATTGTTGTTTCCACAACGACCACATGCCATTACGCATCTCCTTTGTATCTGAGCCCCATCATGGACTCATAGATATGTCCCGATGCGGGATTCATCCGCCGTCGGGTATCACGCATCTGCCGCTCGAAATCCTGCTGGAAAAGGATAGCCTGCGTACGCGCGTCTTTCGGCGCTTCAGACTTCTTCTCCATAACAGGTTCCTTCTTTTTCGATGACATAGGAAAACTCCTTACCCACTTCACGCTTTAGAACGGAATACGGGGGCACACAATCCGTCCTTGCGCATCTCCCAAGCGTCCGGTTCACCGAGCAGGAAAGTGCGCTGGCCGACCACCGTAGTAGGCAGCTCTTCGCCACTGGAAGACCTCACAGGCTCCGCACCGTACACAGCACCATGCGCATTGTGGATGGCCTCGGCCAACGATTTGAGCTGCGCCGGAGAAAGCCTCGCAAGTGCTTCCGCAATAACGACAGCGGAAGCCGCATCGATGCTGGCCAGCATCTCAATCGAACTTGCGGTAATCGTCGAAGCCTGAACAGTAGAGTTTACAATTTGCGAGTTGGTGACGGAAGACTCGTCAATCACGCCACCTCTCGCAAATTCAAGAGAACAACAAGAATCGCTCATCGGAATCTCCTAGGAGAAGAAAAGGTCCTTGACGTGCGGCGGGAACGCATCAGCGTCGAACATCTCGGCGTAGACCTGTACCTTGCCGATGGCCGTTACGTCATTCAATTCCATACGATAGCTTCCCGGCACCCCAATGATGCCGAGATTATTACACCGTGTCAACTGCCAGCACGAATGAATGGACGTCACCACTTGGTCGACGATTTTATTTTCCTGTACGTCGCTCATACGGAAAACCCAATCACAGGCCGTAGGCTTCAGCAACGGTATGTAGTCGAAAATCAGACGTCGAATACAGACTGCCTGCGGCGACACGATTTCCTTCTGGTCCACCCGCACCTTATGCTTGGCAAGACCACTTACGAAAAGGACACAAACCTTTCGCGGCGCGACGTCGAAAACGCTGGAAAAAACCGTATCGTTCGTCGCTTCATAAAGAGGAACAGCACTCATAGGAAACTCCCAAAAATGAAACCGATTACCGCTCCATACAACACACCGCGCACCGCATTACAGCACACGCAACCGTTTTGCTTGAAAGGAAAAAGCCAATGAGAATACAGCCAGTTATAGACAATATTCTCAGGCTTTTCTATTTCGGTGCCGTAATAGTAGCCTTCACAGAAATTGATATGATCTACGAAGAACGCGCAGAACTTATAGAACCACGTTCCTTTCTGTGGCTTCGGCGTATCCCACAGCATCACGATTCACCTCCATTCACATCCGCCATAACACCTTCTCCTTCCGGAGACGGCGGCGCAGGGTTCGGGTCAGGACCCGCCGAAACGCCAGTTACTCCAGCCCCGGAAGGCGTCGGCGTGCCAGTCGCACTAATGACATCATCCGGCACACCCATACTGCCCAAAAGCTTTTTCAAACTCCATGCAAGCACAGGTGCAACATTGATAACTCCGTTCAATGAAGCTCCGGCAGAACCGACAAGCTGCAATATCTCCATCGCGCTCTGCTTCTCCATCTCTTTCTGGAGAAGCCCTTCCGCGCCTTTCGTGATAATCTGCGAATCGCCCTTGACGTCCTTGTCCTGTGAATACAGCATATTGTAATTATACAGGAGCGTGCCGAGCGGTTCAAACACATCCGTCGTCAGATTACTTACAGCCGCGTGGAAAGCCTTCGTCGCGTTCCCCTGCAACATAGACATCCCACGGAAAGTGCGCATCGCGCCAGACCCCACCGCTTCGCCATGCAGTGCCGCCGGGATGTTCGTCACCCGGTCACCGATCTGCATGAACATCTCCATCAACTGCATGTACGCGGGGATGTTCGAAGGAATATTGAAAAATCGAAGCGCAGGCTGCTGCTGGTTGCTCACATCACTATCGGCCAAATACATCATGCCCGGCACCACATTGCCGAAATCACCCTCGGACATGTGCTTGATGAGCCGGTTGTAATCAGCTTCACAGAGCGGTGCAGAAGCGTTCGCCGCGTTGCGCATAAGATACCGCAAGCTGGCCTGATAAGCGCGCTCTACATCCCGTAGACGCTGCGCAATGCCGTCACCGGCAATGCGGTCGCCGTTCGTCCGGTAAAAACTTGTGGTGTAAATGGGACGAGTGTCCATTCTCGGGTCCCGATTCACCTTAACCATGATGACCTTATGCCCGGCCATCGCAATCTCGCAGTTATAGAACTCGTCGTCGTCAAGTCCGGTCAGTTCATAATTGGACAACTCCCGCCCGGAGAGTACACCGTAATGCGTGAGTACCTCGATGGGCGAAACGTTGGAACTCCACAGAGAAAGATTCCGCTGCGGGGAATCGGGAGCGCGACTGAGCCACTGGAGATTGAAGTCAACGTTGCTGTCGCAATCTTTCAACAAATCCAGCACGTTCTTCGTTATGTATGAGGGAAGCTTGGTCGCGTCCAAAAGCTGACGCCGCGTCCAGAGCGTCCTTGTAAAAACACAGGAACCGCGCTGCGTGTCAGGCGAATCAGGAGAATAGCAGAAATCGAACGGACTGACCGCACGAAAAGCGGGAAAGACCTCCGTGCTCATACGTGGCTTATGTCTGCCCCAAATAAGCTTCGGTGCTCGTACGATGTAAGGTCCGGTAAAAACAGCGAAGGGATAAACCGTAAAATACTGAAGAAAATCATTCAACGCCCGATTGAAACCGCCCTCGGCACATTGGTCCTCGATGAGGTACATCATGGCCGTGGCCGATCTCTCGGCCTTTTCCTGCTCTTTGCGCGCCTGCATCCGCTTCAATTGCTGAATGCCTGCAATCATACTCGGGCCGTCCATATACTGCCCGGAAAAGAACTCACGCTTGAGCTCATCAAGGACCGCATCCTGCGCATCAGGAGACAACGTTGGACGCGGCGTAGGCCGGATGACCCACGGCAGCTCGGAACTCCCTCCAATAAGGGAATCACGCAGATACGCCATCGCCGTGCCGGTCTTCAAAGCCGTCATGTTGATAACGGCATCGACGCCCAAAGTAGCAGCCACTTCCTTGTCCGCGCAGGAAAGCACACCATTCTGCTGTTGCCAGCATTCTTCGAGCACCATGCGCAGGCTCTTACCATTCACCTGTTCGCTGGACTGCCACGAGACGGCACCGTTGAAACGACGCAAAACTTCCCGCGCCAACGGATCTTCAGCCTTGGCCGGAATATCTTCAATCTCTTGCAACCACTTGATGCTATCGTTGCTTTCGTCGCTCATGATGCCGCCTAAAGAATTTTGCTGAGGACTCTACGCTTGCTCTGAATACTTTCAGATAGCCGTTGCACTTGCCTTGAATCAGTCCTCTGTCCTTGGTTTATAAGTAAAGCCGCGTATTGTAAAGCATCATGGACGTGGGAAACCTCATTTTTCTCGGGCGACGGCGTATAAGCTTCTCCCGCCGACCCGGACGCCCGAAGCTTCCTATAACGATATTCATGTTGAAAGCCTTTAACCAACAGCTTGCATGTCGGATTCACAAGCAACCCACCGGTATCTACATTCAACATATGCTCCACGACCTGAATACGCAATTTGGGGCTGTTCGATATCTCCGTCACCGCAACAATACCCAATTCCTCAAGCCTGCGCTTCGGCGTGATCGCCTGCCACGAATCACGAGTATTGCTCGGGTCAATGGCCGCTACGACTTCATTGGTCGAGTACTTGGTGCGCAGAAGCGGTACAAGCATCCCATAGAGGAAATTCTCAAGCCCTTCACCATCAGCATAAAGTTCATCAAGCACGCACCACTTGCCATTTTGATTCTGCAAGATGACGGCGGCCGGATGAATGCCGGACTGGTCCATGCCGATGATGACATTATGGAATGCCAGCGGCTGTATCTCGACGTCCGCCACATGTTTGCCCGTACGAAAATCAGGATAGACAGGCTTGCCATCAATGATGGGCACGTCCAACATGCAATATAGATTATCGACGACGTCCGTCCGCCCCTGCTTGAGCCATGACCGAATCTGGTTGTCGTAATACCGCATCCCACGAGACTCGGCTGGGAAGTCTTCAGGATCGCCCGGTTCCTTCGAACCGAGATTACGAAGATTCTCCGCGTTCGGATTCATCTCGTATCGAATTCCGTTCTCATCGGAAATCTTGAACGCGGCGGGAGGCTGCCGGAAAAGCTTCCAATTGTCCTCCAGATTGTTCATGTACTCATAAAGCCACGACCCCGATTCCGGCATGTTAAAGTCCATGATGACGCCGCCCCACGAGATGCCGCCCATATCCGCAGGGGGGAAACGCCCGACACGTGCAATGACGAACGACATAACTTCCGGACAGATGCTCGTCGCTTCGTTAATCCATGCGAACGTCCAGTTCAACGACCGGACGCGGGGCTCGTCCTGCGGCGTGCGCAACGCGAGAAGCTGGAGCTCCAGATTGACCGTGGTACCGTCAGCTAAAGGAAACCGATAGACGCCCATCATGGGCGACCCGGCCATGTTGATATCGCCGTATCCCTGCGGCATGACTTCAACAAGCGACCGCCGCGTGGTTGAGAGCAGTTCCGGATACGTCGAACGGACGATGCCCGCCCGTGAATACCGTACGCCATCAGGCGCTGGAGCCTGCGCGCAGGCGTAAGTCAGAACATCCACAGCGCAACAGCAGGACTTGCCGGAACCAAAAGGCCCGCACAGCATCTTCACTTTGGCGTCGCACTCGTGGAATTCTTTCCCCGTAGGGGACATGACATAGTTAAACATCCGTGGCCCCCTCCACTACCTTGAGGTGGTCGAGCTTCGGATTACTGAGGCCCTGCGGCACGGGAAGATTCACACCAACGTTTGTCTGCACATTGACCGTGGCTTCCTTGCCTTCATTCATCAACCCGCTCGACTTCAGCAAAAGTTCAAGAAGTTTCAATGCTTCCTTCGCCTCTATCGCACCGCTGATGGCTTGCGTATAAAGATGCTCGGAAAGCGCTTGCGCGAGCGTCTGCGAACGATAAACATGCGCCGCCTTGTTGCCGAGCGCACGCATGTCCTGCATGGCCGTCTTGACCATGACCTGAAATTTGGGAGTAGTCAAAAGCCGACAAAGCGTCGGCTCATCTATATCGTAAGCAGAAAAAATCTGCGAAAGGTCTGTAATGGGAGAACTCGGCGCATTCATAATCGCCAAGTCCTGTGCCAAGGAAGGCCACCGCGCAGGCGACAACGAATTCTGCATAGCTGCCTCCTTACTGCTGCGGCTCAGAATCGTCCGCCTCGCTCGCCAGTACGATGGTAAGAAGCTGCGCACACAGCGTCTCAAGTACGGATACCGGGACATGCTGCCCCCGAACTACCGAAGCCGCCCAAGGCATCGCGCCTTTCACGGCAACAGAGAGCAGTTCGGGGGCAGTCTGAAACTGGCGGTCGTATTGCTTGGCCCTTTTCAACAGACGCTTCGTTACGTCGAATTCCGTTTCAGTCGACCAACTCATGATTCATTCCCCTCCGAAGCTTGTTCCGGCTCGGTGGCCGCACAGAGAAGGTCATGCCCCCATGTACGGTCCACAGTTTCATCCTGCTTCTTGCTCTCTTCGTACGCCTGCCCAATCAGTAAATTGAACGGCGTCTGCGCCCGGCTGCCTTCAGTCCCAAAAACAGGCTCGGCCACATAGTAGAGAAGCTCCGCAGGCTTGATCTGTGCAAGGCCGGCAATCGGCTGCGGATAAATACGTACCCCCAACAACATCCTGTCCATCGCCACCACATCCCCATTCTGGGGCTGCGCCGGAATGACGATATTCAATGTCGCCAGATAGAAGGGGTTATCCTGCCCCGACAGCTTCACGGCATCACACGTATACCGTATGACTTTCGAATGGCTGAGGTCCGGCTTCACCATCACAGGATTCGCCGGGTCGTATATGAGACGCCACTTCATGTTCTCAAACACGAGCTCGGATGGGAAAATCTGTCTGTATTCAGAGGCCATAGCATACGCTCCTTATGCTCAGGCTTACTTTTCGGCGCAGAACATCATGACTGCCGCCAGAGTATGCGTCGCTTCCTTCAGGAAATGCTCCACACTCTCCGCCTTTTCAATAGCAGTCATGAACTCTTTACCTTCCATGCGGATGATGTCCGCAATCTTGCCTTCCTTAAGATACTTATCCCATGTCTTGGGAGGATTTTCGACGACTTCGGCAGCATCGAGGATAAGTTCGGGCATGATGCGTTCGGCCCCGGCGACGACTTCTTCAAGTCCTTTGTCGCGTTTGGAACCACCCTTGCCCATACGTTCAAGCTGCTCGCTGAGCCGCTTGATTTCGTGCTTGAGATGCTCGACCGTTTCATCTTGGCGTCCGCCGCCTTCGTGAGCACGCAAATACCCAAGCTGACGAGGTTCATTGTGTCCTTCATCATCGACGAACCGCATGGTGTCTTCGGGGGAATACCCGCCACTACGCATGAAATTGCGGCCTTCGCCACGACTCTCATACTGAGATTCGTTGCGGGGTTCTCCCCGCCGCGACTCATCCCGGCTACCTCCTCCGCCGCCATTCTTGCCCCGTGAAATCACAAGACTGATAGGCATGTGCTTCTCCTTGGAGAGAGGATTTAGGCGGCTGCGCCACCAGAGGAGGACGAGGTACGGTCACGAAGAGCGGCGAGAATGAGCGCGGTCTGGCCCTGCATTTCATTGCGGGTCTGCTGCGCATTGCCTGCGGCAAGAGCGGTATTGAACTGGAAGGCTTCGAGCTGAGCAATCTTGGCATCCTTGGCCGCAGATTCACGGAGAAGCTGTTCGCGGTCAAGCTGGCTGATAAGCGCACGGGTCTTGTCCTGTTCGTCACGGATGGTGGCACGAGTGGCGCACCCTTCAGCAAGAATGACTTCGCGGGTCTGGCAGCCCTGCCGTTCGATGTTTGCATTGGTCGTGCAGCAGCAGTCTTTCTGGGAACTCACGATATCGAAGGTGTTCCTCATACCCTACATCTCGACGGCATGAGAGGCATTGAGCTGAGCAATCGTGTTGTCCTTCTGCTGAATCTGGCCGTTCAGACCGGTCGTCAGAACAGCCGCTTCCGTCCGGCACTGGCCCTGCGACAGCTGGCTGCCAAGATTCGCAATCTCGGTGGCGATACCGCCGAATCCCTGACAAATACCCTGCCCGATCTGCTGCGTCTGGATAAGCTGGTCACGACCGATGCCGTTGACGTCGGTACGCATGGTGGTCAGCGTGTCCATGATGAACTGGTCGTTGTTATTGCAACAACCACCACCGCCATTCCCGCAGCACCCGTTATTATTTCCACGCCCCCAAGCGGCACCGGCGGCACCGCCGATAGCGGCACCAATAAAATCGCCCCACCAATTGTTGCCGTTATCGCCGCTGTTCAGCGAATAAGAAACCGGAAGACCTTCCATAACTGGAAACTCCTATTTATAGGATATTGAATATATACGCAGGTAGCAAACAATGATCGATTTACAGCTGCTGTACCATAGCCGCCAAATTCACATCGCCTTCCACCTTCGTACCATCAGTCATTGTGAGCGTCAGCTTGATTACCCACGGGTCGGCGGTCGTATTGGTTCCGGTCAACGTACCGGAAAGGGACTCCACCGTGGGAGGCAACGCCACTTCCGCAAGGGGAGACTCTATGGGCGCGCCGCTGTCCATCGTGGCCGTGGTCTTGGCCGTCAGGTACTTGACACCTTCCCGGTCCTCGAGGGCAAGCGTATCAGAGATCGCCGCCAGCGTACGCGGCATAGGTACCTGAACCTTCTCGGCCGTGGCCACAATCTTGGTGCCGTCGCTCTGCGTTACTTCCGCCTCGACCTGCATACTCGTGACCGCAGGACCGCTATCAGGCGTCTCCGTCGTAAATACCGGAGTCGTCTTGACCGCCGTCACCACCACGTCGTCAGGAAGCTGTACTTCAGCCGCCGTAGCATTGACAACGGACGTGTCCGCAAGCGTCGATGCGGAATCAACCTTGAGGAACCGATGGCCTTCCTTCTCGGCAATCGTCGGCGTCGTGGTGTACGACTTAAGCACCGGGACACGAACTTCAGAAGCGAGCTTTTCTTCGCGGCCGATGATTTCCACCGAGCTCTTGTCATCGTCCCACCGCGTCTTCAGCGTCGCAGTCAGCTCGTGCTCGGCATTCACGCCGAGGAAGAGATCAGTTTCATCCGGCTTGATATAAAGCTCGGCTTCGTTCGTATCAGCATCGACGACGATATTGCCTACGGCATCAGCCGCTTCGCTGAGATTGAATCTGACAATGGGGGGCGTGCCAGCACCCGCATCCCTTTCTACCGCCGTAAAAGGACCGGAGAAACGGAACGTATCCACGACCTGACCATCGAAACCATTCAGCACCATGTCCGCAGCGGCAAGCGTTTCGGCGACGGAGGCGGCAGTAAATTCGAGCTTCGACCCAAGCGTCGGGCAAGCCCGCTCATCAGGGTCAGGGACAAGCCCAAGAATCTTCTGCTCAGGGTCAAGATTGACCGCCACCGCACGCACTTCCGTCCCGTCATGGGTAAAGTGCTTGGTGAGCGTGATGCCTTCGCAGACCGCCACCTCGAACTGCTTGCCGAGGCTCTCGGGGTCCTCGGTAACCACAAGACCCGGCCCGGCAAGATCGGTGAATCCGGCCTGCAAGCATCCTGCGTCGTCGAAGGAAAGCCCCGAATCACGCGGTGCAAGCTTCACATTGACCGCCATGTCGTGAATCTCAATGCCCTTACCGGACGTGTACACATCCTTCAGGGACGACATGTCCACGTAGGTGTTCACGACCGTGCCGTCCGACTTGCGGAAGGCGAAGTGCAGATACCGGCCTTCAGGCTGCCCGACGGGATTATCCTCAAGCGTCACGCTCTCCAAAATGGAGGTCGCCGTCGGAATGGACACGGTCGCAACGGGAGCGTTGTGCGTGTCCAAAAGGTCCAGCCGACCCGAAAGCGCGTCGTAGCGCAGCCCGAGCTTGAGCATGAGCTTGTTGGCGTTGCTGAGGACGATGAGATTGTCCGGCAGGCACCTGTCTCCACGGTCAATGATGGAAGCCGGAAGCACGATAAGCCGCCCGGAGTCGTCGACCGTGATGCAGTTTGCGGCATTGGCCGAGGAAACGGTAGACGCCGTCACCTTGAGCTTGTTTGCCGCGTCGGAAGCAATCATGTTCCCGGCATCGGGCGACACGACGTCCGCATAGAGCAGAAGAGCGCTGTCGTCTGCGCGGTCTTTGGTGATGAGATTTCCCGCCTGCTCAGAAACGATAGGCGGAATCTTCGGCAACAGACAAGGATTCAGAAGAATCTTCCCGTCCGCACCTGTGGTGAGAGGGTTGCCCGCCGTGTCGGACAGGATATCCGGACCGGAGATGTAAAAGCCGCCGTCGTTGCCATAGCGGAGATAGTTGTCCTCGTCGGTGGAAAGCTCACGCGGCTTCACCGCAAGCTTCTTATCCGTACCGAGCTCAAGAATACTGTCTCCGTCCGCTGAAACGACGTCGGAAAGCCGCAACATCAACGCGCCGTCACCGCCAAGCTTCAGCGCGTTGTCCGCGTCGCCCGAAAGCGCATCGGCAGCGACAGCCGAAAGGCCCTTCTCGACATCGTTCTTGAGCAGCGGCTTGCCCTGCACAGACGAGTCGACCGGGATGAGCGAGGGCTTCAACGTGTCCCCGTCACCCGCTGGCCGATGGCTGTCGTTTTTGTAGACCAAAGGATTGATTTTCGCCATTCTGTAAAGATCCTCACATTCGCCCGTTCATTGAATCCATTACCACGCGGCTGATGTAGAGTCAACCATGCGGCACCGTAACCATTACTTATTCAACTCAGTATAGACTTCAGGCCAATCGTACACCAAGCGTTCGACTGTCTGTATGTACGCCGCGCTCAACTGGCGCAGCGATACCGCCCGAACCACATTATCCGCCCCGGCCCCCGGTACGCCGCCACCATGTCCCGGCACTCGTCCAGCGCGACAAGCCGCGCCTCCCGCTCATGCAGCGTCGACGCCAGCACGCGCCCGACGTTCCCCGTGCTGGCCCCAAGGTCATAAACCAGACCTCGCCGGGGAATGTAGTGCCGCGCAATCAACGCGACGGATTCCGTTGCCATCCCATACCACGGCAACTGTTCCCGCACATGGGCATCAAATTCCGGGGCAAATCCCTGAAACGTCCAATCCTGCCGTTTATCCTGTTCAGCTCCTGCCGTCACTGAGTTAAGTCCTGTCTTGCGCCCCGACGCTCTGCCTGTTACCCTTCGTGCGCCCCGTAGAATGGGCACGAACACTGGCGGAAACTCTGCACGATATGTCCTTATCGTGTGGGGCCGTGGTCCGGCGTATCGCCGCCGGGCCGGTGGGGGAGGCTCCAATCTCCCCCGCCTCTGCCTGAAAAGACTATACCGGGTTACGCTTCCGGGGTCACGCGACGCAACTCCGGCGGCGACTGCCTCCCCTCCCTCTCGCTCTCATAACTGCTTTTGCAGTGTTCCCTCTGCCAGAAGAACAGCCCGTCCACCACGCGCCGGGGCCATGCTCTCACCCCGTCCCGCGCCCAGCGGTAACAGCGCGAGGACAGGGTTTCGTCCGGCCAGCCGCCGAGGAGCGTATTGAGGAGCTGGTCGACGGCGATCAACGTTCGCTTTCCGTAGGTCATGCGGCGGCCACCGATACGACCGGTGCGGGCAGATCGTCGAAGTTGATCTCGATTGCGGCCACGGCCTCGGGCGTTTGCGCCGCATTGACGGCCTCCCGCAATTCCCACTTCCGGGCGTAGAGCATCTGTCCGTAGACGATGATTTCAAGCTGCAAAGTCCCGAGTTGCGCCAACGTTACTGTGCGCATGACGTTGCCGTAGTCACAGAACTGTGTTTCCGTCTGCCCGGTCGCCTCAAGCACGGTGATCAGCCCCGCCACGTCGCGGTTGGCCCGCTCATTCGCGTCCACCTCGAAGCCGAGAGAACTGCCGAAGTGTCCAAACTGTTGCACATGCTCGAAGGCGTCGCCAAGCTGCACGAGCTTTTCAGCACGGGCGCCGGCAAGCATCTCTTCCGGCGTGGGCTCGGGGTCCGGCACGAGCGTCACCCCAAAAGGAGCGAGATCGGCCTCGGACGGAAAGGCCGGAAAAGAAACTGTCGGGAAGAGAAAACGGAGTTCGGAAAGCGTGTACGTTTTATTTTCATAGCTGTATGTAGGCATGGGCTTTTCTCCTATGCCCATCCCGCCGCTTTTGCCGCGTTGACATCGGCTTCATTAGCGTAGGGATAAGGGCAATTGGTTGTCGGACATGTTGCGTGGGCTTTTTGACAGCTGTAATAGGCGGACGAACCAGAGGCATACGTGCGTCCACAGCTGCTACCTTTGCAATTCGTGCCATAATATGAACATGAATAGTAAACGGATGCGTCCGAATACACTTTTCTGCACGTACTGTCGCATTGGGGAGCTGTTTGCTGAAAGGTGCCGACGTGTCCGCAGCTCTGGCATGTAAGCGCTCTAGTTGTATTTCCCCAATGGTTATATGATCCGGAATAATCTTGGCACCCCCCGATGTCTAATTTTTCAACACATGACGTCCACTTCAGGCAGCTTGGACATCTACACGTTGAAGCACTCCACGAGCTTATGTACCGGGGACACGACGTCTTCCCACCGTACTGCTGATAGTATGTTTTTTTACTGGTCGTATGCTCTGTTGACGCCGGGCAACCGCTTTGTCCGTAGTGCTGATAGTATGTCTGCCCGGAGACGGCCGGCACATACTGACGCGATGAACAACCTGTCCCATACTGTCCATAAAACGACTTGAAGCAATTCGTAAAACACGAGGCATGGGCCGCGTTCGGATGCGAAAGCCACAGCGCGGGCAAGGCTGACGTGACGCTGCGGCACTGGTAAAAGGCGTAGCTGAAATCCCCGATGTTCGGCGCGTCGAGGGTTGCGGGCAGCGTCGCCAGCGCCGTACAGCCTCGGAATGTGTGCGCCAGCGTGACCAAGGAACGGGAATTTATCTCGTCCACTGACGTCACCAGCGTCTTGCCAGTGCTGATTGTTGTGCCGTTCCAGAATCCGCCAAGCACGCCATGAATCGTGATCCGCCGGGGACTCGTGTCAGCATAGGTGTGCGAAACGCTTGTGGCGCTGACGATCTGCGCCGACCGCTCGCCGTCGCCCCAGTCGATAAAGCAGTTACACGGAGCCGTCAGGTTCTCCAGCGTCACGGTTTTTGCCGAGGCCGTCGGCGTCACCGTGAACCGAATGACGTCAGGGTTCGCCTGCGGAAGAAGCCATCTTAAAGACATGGTTCACCCCTATTGCACGTTTGATGTGACAAGCAACCCTGTCCACTCACCTTCGGCATGGTGAAACGCGATGTAGTCCGCGCCGGATTCAGACAACACCGGAGCTATACCATTTCCCCAGCGCGGAGCCATGCCCCACGTTACAGCGTAGGCCCCGCCATTCGTCAGCCGCAAAAGTACGGTCACGGTCCCGCCTGCCGGGACATTGGCAAACGCCAGCGTGGTTGCGCCGCCCACGGTGGCGATTACGGACAGCCCGGCAGACAGGTCAATGGTCACGGCCCCGGAGATGGTGCCGAGGTCTTGGGACTTCTCGGAGACAGGGCCGAGGAATGTTATATTCTTATACTCCCCGCCTCCTGTCAGAAAGCTTTCCTGCTGCCCTGCGGCTGCGGGCGGTACGAGGCCGCTTGTCCCGGCGGTCGATGCTGTCGCGCCCTCATACTCAGGTACGGAGATGATGCCGTTGTTAACGGTAAGGCCGTCACCAGTCTTAAGAATATTGAAAAACTCCGCCCACTCGCCCCATTCGCCGTTTTCGTTTCTGTTTCTCAGAGCAAGCCGTTGCCTCCTATCCATTGATTCGTTCGAAGCAATGGCAAGTTGCGTGACAAACAGAGAATTTTTGGAACTCAAGAGCAACATCTTCATCGAGAAGCCGGGACCGTTCGTCGTATCCAATTGCTGAACGCTATACACGCCCTGTCGCGTGAAGGTGTTGCAGTCTACAGCCCCTGTAACTTTTGCGTCAAACAACCCCCGCCCATTGGCCATATCATTTTCATTCCCGCCAATTGCGACATCCGTAACCAACGACCATTTTCCGTCACCATGCAGGAACTTGTTCTGATCGCCCGCAGCAGGCGCAGGAACAAACCCCGCAGCGCCGGCCGCAGATGCGGTAGCGCCGACGAAAGGCTCGCCCGTGTCGCCCTTCTCGCCCTTCTCACCCTGCGGACCCTGAGGGCCTGCCGGACCCACGGGACCCTGCTCGCCCGTGTCGCCTTTCTCGCCCTTATCACCTTTCTCGCCCTGCGGACCCTGCTCGCCCGTGTCACCCTTGGGGCCTGCCGGACCCACGGGACCCGTATTGCCTGCCGGACCTTGCGGACCCACGGGACCCTGCGCACCCGTGTCGCCTTTCTCGCCTTTCTCGCCCGTGTCGCCCTTCTCGCCCGGATATCCCTGCGGCCCCTGTGCACCCTGAATACCCTGCTCGCCCTTGGGACCCACCGGACCCACGGGACCCTGCTCGCCCGTGTCGCCCTTCTCGCCCGTGTCGCCTTTCTCGCCCTTCAGGTCAACACCGTCATCCCATGTCCCGTCAGAGTTCTCGATACGCAGGATCGTACCATCCCAAACATGCGCAGGAGCGGGACCCTGCGGACCCACGGGTCCCTGCATACCCCTGTCGCCCTTCTCGCCCTGCGGCCCCTTCTCGCCCGTGTCACCCTTGGGGCCTGCCGGACCGACGGGTCCCTGCTCG
>ULUO01001173.1_pt1 | contig 27928 bp, 23 predicted proteins | sample 1958611 | NCBI WGS metagenome assembly ULUO01 (sample SAMEA4835762, study PRJEB28245) | human gut metagenome | biome: gut microbiome; material: fecal sample | place: Denmark | collected 2008
AGAACTTCAAGCCCAAAAAGAGTTACTATCTCAAAAGGATGCTCAACTATTTCAAAAAGACGAACAAATAATGAATCAGCAATCCCAACTATTAAATCAACAAGAAAAGATTGTATCCTTAGTTAAATTATTAAAATCGCTAGGTAAAACACCCTTAGAAATCAAAGAAGCTACAGGTCTTACAACTGATGAGATTGAAAAGATGTAATAAATTTACATATATTGGAGTTATTTGTAAGTAAAATTGATTTATACTACATTTAAATACCTCCTGTTTTTTAATGTTTTCATGTCAACATCATTATAGAACAAGAGGTATTTTTTTAATTCATATCTACTCTAAGATTAAAAAAACATTAATTTCGAGATATTTGTCTTTTTTTTACAAAAAAACTATGATTTTGATTAAAATGGTTTTAGTCGATAAAATATATGAAAACGCTTTACTTATTTTTGAAAGTATGATATTTTTAGTATATCGTGAAAAGAAAAGAGTAAGGAGAATTAAATGTGAAAAAGAAAAAGATATTAATAGGAGCTTTACTTGCTACGGCAGTAATTGGTGTATCATCATGTAGTTCAGATATAATACCGACAACTCCAATAACACCAACTCAAAGTCAAGAACCAGAGGTTATTAAAAAAACAATAAGCTTTGATTCTCAAGGTGGAAGTAGTGTTATATCAGTAAGCGTAAAGGTTGGAGATAAGGTTACAAAGCCAAATAATCCTGAAAAAACAGGATATGTCTTCAGTGGTTGGTATAAAGAGGCATCATGTGTTAATGAATGGAATTTTGAAACAGAAACAGTTTTAGGAGATACTACATTATATGCAAAATGGACAGTTGTAGATAATCCTACTCCAAATCCAGATTCAACTCCGCTTAAATCATTTACAATTAAGTTTGTAACTAATTGTAGTGATATAGTTGCTGATGAAGCTATAAGTGAAAATAATAAAATATCAATGCCTAGCAATCTTCATAAGGATGGTTATACCTTAGTAGGCTGGTATTTGGATAATACGTATCAAAATGAATATGATTTTAATACGCCTATTACATCTGATTTAACTTTATATGCTAAATGGGTTGTATCAGAATACAAGGTTACATTTAATGGTACTACACTTCCCGATGTTGAAGTGAAACATGGAGAACACATCGAAAAGCCTTCAAATCCAACTAAAACAGGTTATACTTTTGTTGGTTGGTATAGTGATAATGCTTGTACAACTGTATTTGATTTTGAAAATACTATAATCACTAAAGATACTACTATTTATGCATTATTTAAGAAGATAAATGATTCATCAGATATTGATGATAAAGGTAATGGCTCTGGTAATGTTACAAATCCCGGAGATATTGAAGTAGAAGCGGTATCTGGTGCTATGGAATCAGGCTATATTACATTCAAAAAATTAAATGGTGTTAATGAATATGATTATTATTTTAAAGATGATAATGGTAATTATAGTCTCGTTGATGAAAAGATAGCTTATACAAGAGCTCTTTCATCTTCTACAATGCGAGTTGATTTTACAGGACTTCAAGCAGGAAGCTATGAAGCTATGATATTACCTCATGGTAGTACAACTGCTGTTGGTACATCAGTAGAATTAAATGTTATTTCCTATGATAGGAGTGGCTACGCTCACTTTAATTATACAAATGGTGTAGGAGCTTATAATGATAATGGTACATTAAAAGAAAATGCAATTGTTTTATATGTAACTGATGAAAATAAAAATGAAGTTGAATTATCATATGGTGGTACAACTGTAAGAGGTATTGGTAATATTTTAAATTCTGTCGGTGCTGATGTTGGTGGTAAAGCTAACAATGGTGGTGTTGCTAATACTAATCAATGTATTATTAAAAAATTAGGTGACGCTAATATTCCTTTAGTTATTAGATTTGTAGGATGTGTATCTAATACAGGCTTATATAAAAAGGGTTCGTTTAGTGCAGCATCTAAGCCACTTATTGAAGGATTGACGATTTATGATTCTTATGATAATGGTGGTACCACAGGCGATAATGGTCATATGGCTCGTATTAAATCTGGTAAAGATATCACGATTGAAGGCTTAGGATCTGATGCTACTATTGATGGTTGGGGATTTCATTTTATGGCAGAAAGTTCATCCCCAACCTTAGGAAAAAGCTTTGAGGTTCGTAATTTAACCTTCATTAATACTCCTGAAGATGCTATTGGTATGGAAGGAATTCAAGAAACAAAGAATGCGAATTCTAAAATTTCTGCTAGTGTTGAAAGATGCTGGATTCACAATAATGAATTTTATGGACCATCTATTTTAAACGCTGCTGAAAGTGATAAATCAGAAGGTGATGGTTCATGCGACTTTAAGCGTGGTCAGTATTTAACTGTAAGCTATAATTATTTTGAAGGTTGCCATAAGACTAATCTTGTTGGTTCAGCTGATTACTCATTACAATTTAATTTAACCTATCATCATAATTATTGGAAGCTATGTAAAGCACGTGGTCCTTTAACAAGAAGAGCTAACGTTCATATGTATAATAATTTATTTGAAGGTCAAACAGATTATGCAATTAATACAAGAGCAGATGCTTATATTTTCTCTGAATCAAATATGTTCTATATGTGTAAGAACCCATTTAGAGTCGATGGAGGAGCAATTAAGAGCTATAATGATTCTGTAGCAAGTGCTTTATATCAAAAAGGTGGTGCGACAGTTGTAAATAATAAGACTGATGTTGTATCTAATAATTGTCAATATATAGCTGGCGGTATTAAATATAATGATTTTGATACAAATGAAAAATTATCATATATCGCAACTGGAAATTATGATATTCAAACAAATGTAACGGATGCTAGAAAGGTTATTAAGGCTTATTGTGGAGTTAGAAAGGATAAATCTATTGCTCCTAAGGATGTTACAATGAATGACATTTCTATGTTACCTAGCGGAGTTACGCCTAAGACTATTTCTTCATATCCGGCAGAAGAAACACCAGGGAAAGTTAGTAAAACGGTTTATGCATTTAAATTAGAACACGCTGCTAGTGTAACTGTTTCATATGCTTCTGATGCTTATACATCAACTGGCGTTCTTATAAATGAAGCTGGAGAAGCGCTTTTAACTGCAAGTGGTACAGTGATTCTTGAAGCTGGCACCTATATGATTCAACCTGTTAATTTCCAACCAGGTGATAGTGCTAAAATGACTATGGGTACATTTAAGGAAATTACAATAAATTCAATTAAGTTTGAAGAGTATAATTCTGAGGAATTAAATCAAAATCTTCTTAAATCTTATAATGATGCTGTATCGCAAATTCCAAATGAAATTAAATATGATGAGAAGAGCTTAAATGCGATTAAGCATGCGATGAATTGCTATAATGCATTGAAGGATGATCAAAAGGTAACTGTTTCATATGATATTGTTGAAAAAGCATATAAATCATATATTTCCCTTGGTAAAGTGCATGTTGAAGAATTGATTGATGCGATTGGTGAAGTAAATGAAAATAGTGGAGATGCAATATCAAGTGCCAGAAGTGCTTATAATTCATTAAAAGAATTAGACGGAAATATGCAAATTTCAAACTATAATGTTTTAGTTTCTGCTGAGGATGCTTTTGATGGATATGCTGTTACTTATTGTATTAATAGTATTAATAGTATTGGTGAAGTAACCCTAGCAAGCGAAAACTTAATTCAAACGGCAAGAGCAGCATATAATTCGTTAGATGATGAGCAAGAATCTTTAGTTACAAATTATAGTACTTTAATTAGTGCTGAAAAGAAGTATGGTGATTTAATTCAAGCAGCTAATGTAAATGAAGCCCTTAATAATATCGATTTAAAAAATATTAATGAAATGAAGGCTTTACTTGAAAGCTACGATGGTTTGTCATTAGATGCCAAGCAATATGTAAATTCTACAAAGATAAGTGAGGTTAAAACTACTTATTTAGTTAAACTTATTGATTCAATTGGTATGGTTACATCTTCAAGTGGCAAAACAATAAATGAGGCTTTAAATTTATATGATACTTTAACTACTTCAGAAAAAGCTTTAATTACTAATTATCAAACCCTTCAAGATGCTAAAACTTCTTATGATGAAATAGCTTTGCAAGCTCATAAGATGACATTTGAAAATGGTACAACTGATCCTACTGGTTTCTTTACTATAACAAATGGTAATCTTAAAACGACTACTAAGGAGTATAATGGTGTTAAATATACTAAAGCATTAAAGATTGAAAGTAAGACGATAGTTAATTTTACTGCAACAGCTGGATCAAAGCTTACAATCATTTCAGATGGAGCTAGTAAACAAATAAAGATAAATGGAAAAAGGTATACATTTGATGCAAATGGTATCTTAACTGTTGAATTATCTGCGGGTGAAATTACAATTTCCAAGGATGACTCAATGAACGTATTTGCATTTATTGTAGAATAAAATTTAATAATAGTAAAAGACATTGATAGAAATAAATCGATGTCTTTTTTTAATCAATATTAATTTGATAAGTTAAATTTAAAGCTTTAGAGCAATGTATATCTTTTTTGTTAAAAAAATGTTATTTTCAGTATACTTTACAAAAAACAAACTAAAATAAATGTGAAACATTGGTAAAAAAAGAAATATATGTTGTAAAAATGTGTTATAATTTCAAAAAGAACGCATTAATTTTGAGAGTTGTTTTCTTAGAAAAATGCCATTTGTGTGGAGGTCTAATATGAGAGATTATGATGAAATAATAAGTACATTGACGGAAGATGAAAAAATTCAGTTAGTCTTAGCTAAAACTAGTTTTACCAAATAGCTTTGTGATAGGATCGATGATAATTTATATAGTAGAAATGATAATTTTTTAGGACTATTTACAGAAGATGGTCTACAAATAACCGATTCAAATGGATATATTATTGCAAATAATATTAAATTTGATGAAAATAATACCTTAAAATTATATGCTAAATATAATTGATAAAAATGCATCTTAGATAAGGTGCATTTTAATAATTGTTAAATAGTAGTTGAAAAAAAGTAATTATAGTTTTATAATACAAAATGCTTTAAAAGAGGTGTTAATGTGGAAAATACAAAGGAAATTGATTTAACAAAGGGTAATTTATTTTTAAAAATTCCTAAATTCGTATTGCCTTTAATGTTAACAACAATATTTCAACTTTTATATACTACAATCGATTTATGGTGTGTATCAACATTTGGTGATGGTGCTATTTCGATGTCGGCGATTGGTTCAAATAATGCGTTAATAAATTTAATTGTAACCGTGTTAGTATCACTTGCAACTGGAGCTAATGTATGTATATCAATGGCCAAAGGATCAGGTGATCAAAAAAGAGCTAATCGTATTTTGCATACAGCATTAATTGTGGCAGTAGTTGGTGGTGTTGGCGTAGGACTATTTGGCTTTTTTATGGCGCCTATTTTATTAAAATTGATGGATACGCCGTCATCAATTATTACGAAGGCCACAACCTATTTGAAAATTTATTTTTTAGGTGTACCAATGCTTATGGTTTACAATTTTGGTTCGCAAATGTTAAGAGCCTTAGGTGACTCTAAAAGACCAATGTATATTTTAATTATTTCTGGCTTATTTAATGTATGTTGTGATTTACTTTTTGTATGTGCATTTAAAATGGATGTAAAGGGTGTTGCGATTGCGACGGTTATTTCTCAGTTTGTATCAGCCTTCTTAACGATTGGTTGGTTTATAATTAACAAGAATGGCTTTGTTAGACTTAAACTTCAAGAATTAAAGGTTTCTAAAAAAGAGCTTTTAGATATATTACGAATTGGACTTCCTGCAGGTCTTCAGGGCTTGGCCTTTTCAATTCCTAATGTTTTAATTCAATCATCACTATATACAATTAAGGATTATTATATAGATGGTGTTTTAATATCGCAAGATGAAATTGTAGCAGGTGCTTCCGCCTCTGGTCAAATTGAGGGTTATATCTTTGCGATGCTTGATGCATTTGCCGTAGGTCTTATTTCATTTACAGGCCAAAACTTTGGAGCGAAGAAGAAGGAAAATATGCGTAAATGCTATTGGTATAGTGTTGCTTGGATGATGATTTTCTGGGTTGTTTGTGCTATTTTATGTGCAGTAATTCCTAATGCTTTATTATCTATTTTTATTAAAGAATCTGAGGGAATGGTTATTTCAAGTGCGATTGCAGCAGGTCGTCAGCGTTTATACATTATGGGATTTACTTATTTTCTTGATGGTTTAATGGATATTAATAGTGATTATTTAAGAGGTATGAAGGTTTCGACACCACCTGCTATTATTACTATGATTGGTTGTTCAGGAACTCGTATTTTATTCCTTTTAACCTTGTTTAAGACAACAACCTTCCATACTATTTTCTGGTTATATGCAGCCTTCCCAATTAGTTGGATATTGGTTAATTTAGTATATATACCAGTGGTATTAGTTAGTGAAAAGAAAATGTTTAAATTAATCGAAGAATAGCACTCAATTGGGTGCTTTTTCGTATGGTAGAAGACGTGTTGGTAAGTCAAAATTTTTCTAGAGGTAGAAAAAGTGGCGTAGCTACAATGTTTTTTTATATTTAATTAGATGTTTTGACCTAGAATTTAACGATTTTAGGTCATTTTTTTATATCTAAATGCTAAAAAAAGGGTACTTATTGATAAATATCGACTTATTCAAAATAGGCTTAAATTATATATTCTAATCGACAAAAATATAAAATTTTCTCAAAGGATAATGAAAAAAAAGGCATAGTATGATATAATTTTAGTAATTCAATTCTAATCGATAAATTTAAATTTATTTAAGTAATTTTTGGTGGTGAGGGTTTTTATGGCTTGTAACAATATTGCATTATTAATTGGTATTGATAAATACGTATCAAGAGAAAAATTGACGTGTTGTGAAAATGATGCGAAAATAATGAGTGAAATATTGGCGAGAGATTATAATGGTGAAAAATATTTTTCAATTGAAACCATGTTGAGCGATAAAGGGAAATTAAATCAAGTAAGCGAAAGAATTACCAATTTGTTTAATAATCATTCTGCAGATATAGTGTTTTTCTATTTTGCTGGACATGCTGCCAAGTTTGAAGATGACACATACTTACTAACAGCTGACTACTCACAAACATGTCCTGGAATTTCAATGCATCATTTATTATGCTTAGCTGCTAAATGTACTGCTAAAAAGAAAGTAATTATGCTTGATTGTTGTTTTAGCGGTTCGTTTGGTACTTATAATTATTTAAATCATATTTCAATGATTCCGGATGATACAGTGATTTTAGCATCTACATCATCTGGAGCAAAGGCATATGGCTATGGAGAAAAGAACGGAGTTTTTACTTCATTAGTTAGAGATGCTATTAATAGTAATATTGGAAATATTTTCGGAGAAGTTACAACTGAAGACATATATAAATTTATTCAATCAGCTTTATCACCATGGGATCAAAGCCCAGTATATAAAGCTAATATTTTAAAACCAATTGTATTAAAAAAGCAACAACCAAAAGTTACAGTTGAGGAGCTTAATAAAATGACTCATTTTTTTAGGAATAAGAATTCTAAAAAGAAATTATCAGAAAAATATATTAAGTTTTCAGAAACATCAACAGAAGAATTGAGATATAATGAGCAATTTAGCTTAATTGAAAAATTATATAGATATGGATTGGTAACTCCAAGTAATACAAGTGAAAATCTATATCAAACAGCATTAAGCAATCAAACAATAGAACTTACTAATTTAGGAAAATTTTATTATGATTGCTGTGCTAATAACAGATTATAGGAGTGAGTCAAAATGATAACAGGTGAATTAAAATCAAAAGTAGATAAGGCTTGGAATAGTTGTTGGACAGGTGGTCTAGTAGTTCCAACATCAGTTGTTGAACAGCTTACTTACCTTTTATTTATAAAATTATTAGATGAAAGAGAAGATATTAATTTAAAAAATATTAATGCTTTAAAAATGGTATTTAAAAATGATACAGAAAAATTAAATAGTCTTAAGAAAACATTAATTTTCCCAGATGGAGAATATGTTTTACCAGATGGTAGAAGCATAGCTTATTCTGATATGAGATGGCAAAACTTCTGTAACTTTAATCCTGAAAAAATGTTTATGGTTGTCAAAGACTTTGTTTTCCCATTTATTTTATCTTTAAACGATGGCGTAGAAAATGATGACAAAACTAAAAAAGTTACTGCATATTCTAAATTCATGAAAAATGCTATTTTTATGATTCCTACTCCAAGAGTATTAGACGATGTTGTAAAACAATTTAATGATTTAAAATTATCTGATAAAGATATGGTCGGAGATGTATATGAATATATCTTAGGCAAAATGGCTGCATCAGGAACAAATGGTCAATTTAGAACACCAAGACATATAATTAACATGATGGTTGAATTAATGGAGCCAAAAATCACAGATACAATTTGTGACCCTGCAATGGGTACAGCTGGATTCCTAGTCTCATGTGCTGAATACATTGAAAATCATCATCGTGAAGATTTGATGAATAAAGAATATCAAAGTCATTTTAATTCAAATATGTTTAATGGATTTGATATGGATCAAACCATGTTACGACTTGGTGCTATGAACATGATATTACATGGTGTAAAAGAACCTAATATCGATTATAAAGATTCATTAAGTAAAGATAATACAGATGTTAATAAATATGATCTTATTATGGCTAATCCACCATTTAAGGGAACAATGTATTTTGAGGGTGTTTCAGATGACTTATTAACAATTACAAAAGCAAAGAAAACAGAATTACTATTCTTAGCATTATTCGTAAGAAGTTTAAATATAGGTGGTAGATGTTGTGCAATTGTACCAGATGGAGTTTTATTTGGAAGTAGTAATGCACATATGCAAATAAGAAAAGAAATAATTGATCATCAACAACTAGATGCGGTTATTTCTATGCCAAGTGGAGTATTTAAACCTTATGCAGGTGTTTCAACCGCAATCCTTATTTTCACAAAGACAAATAATGGTGGAACAAGTAATGTTTGGTTCTATGATATGAAGGCTGATGGATATTCATTAGATGATAAGCGTGTTGAAATAAAAGAAAATGATATTCCTGATATCATTGAAAGATTTAAAAACCGTAAAAATGAAGAGCATACAAGATTTGATAAGTGTTTCATGGTTCCAGTAGAAGAAATTAGAGAAAAAGGATATGACTTATCTATTAATAAATATAAAGAAACAGTTAAAGAGGTAAAAGAGTATAGATCTCCATCTGCATTACTTGAAGAAATTGAAAGCTTAGAAGTAGAATTTAATGATTCCATTAAGGAATTAAAAAGAATGCTAGGTGATCTATAATGGAAGAATTAACTTTTGTTATTGATATAAAAAAAAGCGGGGATTCTTGTAAAAAGTTTGATGGTGTAAAAAAATATATTGCTACTGCAGATATAATTGATGATGAAATTGTTGGTTATACTGAGGTAACATATGATAATAAACCTTCAAGAGCTAATGTTGTTGCTAAGCCTGGAGATGTTTTATTTGCCAAAATGCAAAATACAATTAAGGTTATAGTAGTAGATGAAGAAACTTGTAATTATATCTATTCTACTGGGTTTTATTGTATAAGTGATGAAAGATTTTTACCGAAGTTTTTAAAGTGTTATTTTATGAGCAAAACCTTTAATGATAAAAAAGATAAAAATTGTAATGGAGCTACAATGAAAGCTTTGTCAGATGAAGGCTTTAAAAAAATTAAATTACCGTTAATTCCAAAAGAAATTCAACAAAGAATTATTGATGAATACATTGCTTTATCTGCCTCAATTAAGAATAAAAAGAACCAAATCAATGTTTTTGATGAATTAATTAAATCCCAATTTATAGAGATGTTTGGGAATCCAATCACCAATGAGAAAAAATATTCGGTATTGAAATTAAAAAATATATCAGAAAAAATAACAAATGGTAATACGCCGCATGGTGGCGATAAAAACTATGTTGAAAAAGGTATAATTTTTATTAGATCTCAAAATGTATTGCGTAATAAAATCGATTTATCTGATGTTGTATATATTGATGAATCCACAAACAATTCAATTAAGGATAGTATGTTAAAAAGTGGAGATATATTAATCACAAAAACGGGTCGAATTAATACGGAAAATAGTAGCTTAGGTAGACCAGCCATTTTTGAAGGCGAAGATTACAGTGCAAATTTAAATGGGCATGTTTATTTGATAAGATTGAATGACCGCTTTAACAAAAAATTTGTTTTATATACATTATTACAAGATGAATATAGAGAATATATTAGAAGTGTATGCGTTGGTGGAATAGATAAACGTCAAATTAATAAGAATCACGTGGAAGATTTTCCAATTTTAGTAGCTCCTAGGCCACTTCAAGACCAATTTGCAGCTATTGTAGAACAAATCGATAAATCGAAATATTACGGAGGATTAAACTATGGAATATGTTAGACTTGGCGATTATGTTAATATTAAAACAGGTAAATTAGATGCTAATGCGGCTACGAACGATGGATTATATCCTTTTTTTACTTGTTCAAAGGAGATTTCTAGGATTGATAAGTATTCTTATGATACTGAATGTGTTTTAGTGGCAGGAAATGGTGATTTAAATGTTAAGTATTATAATGGTAAATTTGATGCTTATCAAAGAACATATATAATTGAAAATAATCAAGATAGCTTATTTTATGTAAAATATATATATTATTTTATGTGTAGGTATATTTATGAGCTGAAAAAGCAAACCGTTGGAGGAATTATTAAATTTATTAAATTAGGTAATTTGACAGAAGCAAGAATTCCTTTGTTATCTAAAAAAGAACAATTGAATGTTATCAGTTTATTTGAAAAAATTAATTGCATACTAGAAAGCAAAACTAGAGAACTAACTGATTTAGATACTTTAATTAAATCCCAATTTATAGAGATGTTTGGGGATCCAACCATTAATAATATGTTATGGTCTAAAGAAAAGCTGTCTACGAATTGCACTATTATCACTGGTAATACTCCACCAAGGGCTCATGAAGATAATTATGGTACTTTTATTGAATGGATTAAGACTGATAATATATTAGAAAATGTGCCTTATCCTACAAAAGCAAAGGAATTTTTAAGTGAAATCGGATTAGAAATTGGTAGAAGCGCTCCTGAAAAATCAATTTTAATGGTTTGTATTGCTGGAAGTATAAATAGTATAGGAAGAGTATGTATTTTGGATAGAAAGGTAGCTTTTAATCAACAGATAAATTCAATAATTTCAGAGAACTATAATATGAAATTTTTATTATATCTATTGAAAATGAGTAAAGAGTTTTTAGTATCTGATGTTAATATGGCATTAAAGGGGATTTTATCTAAGTCAATGTTAGAGAATAAGTCCTTTATAGTACCACCTAGGCCACTTCAAGATCAATTTGCAGCTATTGTAGAACAAATCGATAAATCGAAATCTATCTTGCAAAAGCAAATTGATTTTTTACAAGAATTGTTAGATTCAAAGATGCAAGAATATTTTGGTTAATAAAAAATGCTATAATTTTCTCGCTAAGGAGGAAAAATAGCATGAAAAATAAGATTATTAATCAAATTGAGTCAAGTATGGCAGCATGCTTGAACAATGAACAACTAGAGAAGCTTAAATCAGTATTAGATTCATCATTAATTGATGTTAATGTTGTTGAAATAGCTAATATTGATTCTTCTGAAGATAATATGAAATATCTTCAATTATTCATAGCTTCAAAACAAATTGAGGGTTGTTCACCTAAAACGTTAAAATATTATGAAATGATATTAGCAACGTTTTAAAAAAATATTAATATTGTTGTAAAAAGAATTACAACAGAGGACTTGAGAAAATATTTGAACGAATATCAAAAGAGAAACAATTGTTCTAAGGTTTCTATTGATAACGTAAGAAGGGTTTTCTCAAGTTTTTTTAATTGGCTTGAAGATGAAAATTATATTATTAAAAGCCCGGTTAGAAGAATACATAAAATAAAAACAATTAAGGTGGTAAAAGAAACATATTCCTCAGAAACAATGCAGTTATTATGTGATAATTGTACTAACATTAGAGATTTATCTATAATTGATTTTCTCTCCTCAACTGGAATACGTGTTGGAGAATTAGTAAGATTGAACAAAGAAGATATTGATTTTACAAATAAAGAATGTGTAGTGTTTGGAAAGGGTTCAAAGGAAAGAAGAGTGTATTTTGATTCTAGTACTAAAATTCACCTCCAGCAATATTTGGATGAGCGTTCCGATGATTGTGAGGCATTATTTGTTTCTTTGTTAAAGCCTCATAACAGGCTTGAAATTGCAGGCGTAGAAATAATGTTACGAAAGCTCGGCAGAAGGCTTGGTATAAAAAAGGTACATCCACATAAATTTCGTAGAACAATGGCTACAAATGCAATTGATAAAGGAATGCCGGTTGAACAAGTTCAAAAATTATTAGGACACACAAAAATTGATACTACTATGCAATATGCAATGGTTGATCAAAATAATGTTAAGAATTCTTACAGAAAATTTATTGGAAAATAGTAATTAGTTTATAAATCCCAATTTATAGAGATGTTTGGGGATTCAAATAATAGCAAAGGATATCCAATTATACAGGTAGGTGATTATTGCGATAAAATTCAGGTAGGAATTGTTATAAAACCTTCTAAATACTATGTTCAAAATGGTGGAGTGAAATCTTTTAGATCGCTTAATGTTGGCGAATTATACGTAAAGGATGAAAATTGGGTGGAAATATCATTGGAAGGAAATAGAGAAAATTCAAAATCAATTTTGAATGAAAATGATGTAGTAATTGTAAGAAGTGGAAACCCTGGAACAAGCTGTGTTATACCTAAAAAGTATAGTGGTTATAATGCTATAGATTTAATAATTGCACGAGTAAATCAAAATTTATGTAATTCATATTATTTATCTTCTTTTACAAACTTTGAACATGGAATGAAACAAATCAAAGAAGGAACTGGAGGAGCAGCACAACAACATTTCAATGTAAGTAAATACTCAAAAATGAAAATCTTTGATGTTGAGAAGAAATATCAAGACCAATTTGCAGCCATTGTAGAACAAATCGATAAATCGAAATTTATCAATAAAATGTCACTAATACTACAATTTTAGATAAAAATATTATATAATTATTGTAATAAGGGTGTGACATCATATGAATTTCGATTATTTAAGTAAATTAGAACATTTTAATACTTTATATGATTGCTGCAGTGTTGCAGAAGAATTAGTATATAGCTATCCAGATTCAAGTGCAATAAAATCATTAAATGGTTTAGACTATATTGTTAAGTTTGTAATAAATGCGAAAACAGGTTCTATTCCTTTGAAATATGATTTATATGAATTATTGAACTCAAAGGAATTTACTTCATTTATTAATAATAACGAAAATATGGCCTCACTACATTTCATTCGTAAAGTTGGTACAATGGCAACTCGTAATGAAAAAGTAGATAAAAATATGGCTTTAATAGCATTAGAAAATTTATATAATTTTGTAGGAGAATGCTTAAAGAAGCTGACTATTATTGATTCATACCCGGAATTTGATAAAACTCAATTAAAAAAAGTAAATGCAGATGTTAAAAATAATAATTTTTCTACAAATGTTGATTCTTTGGAATTTAATCTATATAAAAACTCTATACCTAAAGATTCAGTATTATCATATAAGCCTTCACTTACAGAAAAAGAAACTAGAAAGGTATATATTGATGTTGAGCTTGAAGCTGTAGGATGGAAGGTGTGCCAAAAAGAAAATGTACCAGTTTCAGGAGAAGCAGGTATTGAAATAAGAGTTGATGGTATGCCTAACAATAAAGAAGAAGGTTTTTGTGATTATGTTTTATATGATACAGATTGTAAACCACTTGCTATTGTTGAAGCTAAAAAAACAAGTATTAATCCTATTAAAGGACGTCAACAAGTTGTACTCTATGGAGAGTGTATGAAAAAGGTATGGGGCTATACTCCTGTACTTTATTATACAAATGGTTATGAAATAAAGGTAATTGATCAATTAGGATATCCAGATAGAACAGTGCTAGGATTTATGAGTCTAAAAGAGTTAAAACTCATGATTCAAAGGCAAAGCATGAACAGAACAATAACAGATTTCAATTTTAATATGGATATCGCTAATAGACCATATCAACGAGTAGCTTTAACAAAAATTTTAGAAGTATTTAATGCAAAAAGAAGGAAAGCTTTATTAGTTTTAGCTACAGGGACAGGAAAAACAAGAACTGCTATTTCTTTAACAGAAATATTAACAAGACACGATTGGATAAAAAATGTTTTATTTTTAGCAGATAGAACATCACTAGTATCACAAGCTTTTTATAACTTTCAAAAGCTATTACCAAATATGTCTATGTGTGTTATTTCAGATAAAACAATCAGCAAAGAAATTGATTATGATGCTAGAGTAACATTCTCTACATATCAAACAATTATAAATATGATAAACGGAGAACACAAAAAATTTGGAGTTGGACGTTTTGATTTAATAATTATAGATGAAGCTCATAGATCAATATTTAATAAATATGGTGCTATATTTGATTACTTTGATTCGTTATTGGTTGGTTTAACAGCTACTCCAAGAGACGATGTTAAAAATGATGCATCTACTTATGACATCTTTGATTTACCTAATGGTGAGCCTACATATAGTTATGATTTAGAGCAAGCTGTACAAGAAAGATATCTAGTTGCTTATAGATGCTTTGATAGAACTACAGAACTATTAAAGCGTGGTGCAAGATATAACGATTTATCAGATGCTGATAAGAAAAAATATGAAGAAGCATTTGCAGTATTAGGTGAAACACCTGAGCAAATAAAAGGTAGTGACTTCTTTAAACGCATTTATAACAATAAGACATGTGATTTAGTGCTTCAAACATTAATGAATGAAGGATTAAAAATCAAAAATGGAGATGTAATAGGTAAAACTATAATCTTTGCTTATAATCATAAGCACGCGGAATTAATAGTAGAACGATTTAGAAAACTATATCCAGAGTATGGCGAAAATTTCTGTCAATTAATTGATAATTATGTTAATTATTCAGATTCATTAGTAAAACAATTTTCAAATGGAGGATTACCACAAATTGCAGTATCAGTTGATATGCTAGATACAGGAATTGATGCTCCAGATGTATTGAATTTGGTTTTCTTTAAAGAAGTTTATTCTAAAATCAAATTTGTACAAATGATTGGTAGAGGTACAAGATTATGTGAAAATCTAAATGTTGTATCTCCATGCAGAGAATATTTTGATAATACTTCAGCCGATGATACAGTTAGAAATTATAAAGATAAGCAAGGATTCTATATTTTTGATTTTTGTGATAATTTTGAATTTTTTGAATTACATCCAGATGGTAGAACAGCTAAAGGTAGCTTGAGTCTATCTCAAAGATTATTTGATATAAGATTAACATTAACACACGATATGAATAATTTAGTTCATTTAAGTAATTCATATATTAATGATTATTATAATTCAATATTAGATGAGCTTTGTAATGCTGTTTCTGGCTTGAATAGAGAATTGCTAGCTGTAAAAACAAATTTACCTTATGTTGATAAGTATAAAGATAGAACAGCTTGGCAAGCTTTAAGCATTAAATCAATTAATGAAATAAAGAAATATATTTTACCATTAATTATTTCATTTGGTGGAAGCCAAGATAAAGCTAAGGTTTTAGATTATCACGCTTACAATTACGAAAGAAAATTACTAAATGACGAAGTTAAAGCCGACAATTCAAAACACTTTATTATGACATGTGCAGAATACTTGATAAACCATAAAGCTGGTATTGATGAGGTTTTGAAAAATAAATCATTATTATTAAATATAATTGATGATAAATTTTGGAATAAGATGACAGTAGAAAAATTAGAGGATTTAAGAATCAAATTCAGAAATCTAATGGCATATATTGAAGTTGATCCTAGATATGATATATCGTTAGATATTTCTGATGAGGTTATTAATAAAGGAGAAAGAGCGTTTACTGCTACTGGAGTTAAAACATACGAGCGTAGAGTAATGGAATATTTAAAAGCTCATTCTGAGTCACCTGTAATCAAAAAGATTAAAAATTTTGAAAAGCTTACAAATGAAGATATTAATCAGTTGGAAGATATTTTATGGAATGAGTTAGGCACAAAAGAAGATTATTTAGAAGTTACGCATCAAGATTTACCTGCTTATGTCAGAAAGGTTGTTGATCTTGATATCGAAAGTGCAAACCAAAAACTAAGTGAGTATTTTTCAATGGATAGCTTAACATCTGAACAACAAGAATTTATAAGACAAATAATTTTATATGTTAAGCAAAATGGAGATATAACTCCAGAAGAAATACAAATGAATGAGCCATTCTCTGATATGGATATTGTTGAAATATTTGGTGATAATATTGATATTTTAGCTAAGGTAATCGATGTAATGCATTATTCAATTGTAGCGTAAATTAAATATTAATAATGAAGCATTGGAATAAATATATTCTGATGCTTTTTAACTTTTAAATAGAATTATTCAAAGGCTTACAGTCAAAAGATTGTAAGTTTTTTTTATGCATTGATACTCACCTCCCAAAACCCGTGCACCCTCTACCCTCATAATAGGTGGTGTAAGGAACGCAAGAGTGCAAATTAGAGTTTCTTAAAGAGGTGATTAATATGATTGTAGAGCAAAATGAAGTCGCTGAAACTTTAAAAGGTAGTTTAGCTTTAACTTTGTATCTAATGGGAAAAAGCAAATATGAAATCAGACAAGCCTTGATAGTTTTAGATGATTTACTTCAAGATAACTACAAACTTGATGATATGGCTAAGTATTATCAGAATTTAGAATTTAAAGATTAAATTATAGGAGGATTTAGAAATGACAATCGATGCATGTAAAGGATATGTAGCCTACACACTACATAATATGTATTTTAGTAATGATGATATGGTAGAAATTATTGGTACATTTGGGATAGAGGTAAAACGTAACTATTCGGCAACTACATTAAAATTAGAGGATTCTACGAATATCACTAAGGAAGAAGCCGCAAGCCTTTTTGAAAAGACATTAGTAAAATTAGACTTTAAGAGCTACGCAGTGGATGAAATTCTATTAGAATTATTAAAATCATTCTCTCTTATAGAAGAATCATATGCTGAAGTATATTTCAATGAGGATATGTTCTTTCACAAGATTGATCCTCTTATTAAAAGAGGTTCTAAATCCTCAAAAAAAGGACATTAATTTATGAATAAGCAAACAAGTAATTATAAAATTGATTTTCTAGATTTAATAGAAATATCAGTTGCAACAGTTAATCTACATAAAAGAGTAGATGAAAAAACAGGTAAAAAAATTGTATCAGCTTTCTCAAATAATTTCACTAAACCTGTATATAAGAATGGAAGAAGATTTACTCAAGCTAATCAGGTTATAAAGATAGAGCCAGAAGATCTAACAAAAATATTTGAATCATGTGTGTTCAAGTTTGGATCTCACTTAGCATTAAGAATTAAAAAAAATATGGTTGAAACAATGTATGACTCATTACTTTATGATGCTGCAGCTTTAGTAAAGGACTCTATTGATGGATATATCAATATGAATGTCTTAGCAGAGGAACGTGATAACTGTGAAGAAATCTAATCAAGCATACCTATTAATTACTCTAGCTTTACTTGGCTATGAGATTAAAGATGCTTTAGAAATAATTAAATTATATTCTAAGTTATCAAATTCAATCAGCGAAGATGTAGTTATTTAATTTATGTTTAACAGCAAGGCTAAAAATAAGCCAATTCCAAGAAAAAATAATAAAAATTAAGGAGGACTAATATATGACTGGAAAAATTGATGTTAATTGTGTTATTTCAAAAGACTTTAGTGGAGACTTGGTTGTTAAAACTAAAGCAATCGTTAAAAATATGAAACAATCTAATGTGTTCGAAAAAGGATATGGTAATCTTCAGGTTAAGATTAAGCATGAATTTTCATTTGATACTTTACAATCTATCGCAGCAAATAGAGGAATGCTAGATCACTTAGATGATAAAGGTGGAATTATGTTCTATGGTTTAGATGCTGAATTTGTACAAGCTAAAGCCAAAAATTCAGATAGAGAATATAAGGTAATTTTAGTAAACTTTGGAACTAAAGAAAAGCCTTTAATAAGATGCTTTTATTTAAATGATAAGCATGAAAATACCTTAAAGGCATTTCAATTAGAGTATCCATTTACTAGGAATCAATTAGTATTTGAAATCATCCAATCTATATTTACATTTATTTATCCAAAATTAAAATATGTACCACTATGGATATGGATACCAGCCCTTGTATTAGCTTTATTTTTTAAAGCTATTTCAAGGGCTGAATATAAGCTTAAGAAGCATCATGAAAGATTAAAGGAATTTGCAAATGATGAATTAACCCAAACAACGTTTATCAATGGCCCACCAGGAACTGGTAAGACATTGCTTAACGTATCACTATCACTTGCCAGTGAAGAAAATTATATTGAAGAATCAGAAAAAGCATTACTCGATTCTGAGATGCAATATAAGTATCTAAACTTCGCTACAATCAGACAAAATCCAAAAGATTTTCCTGAGCACAAGAAATATATAGATACCTATGAGCTACTCAATAATAGAGGAACATTTCTAATATCTAACTATTCAATTTATTCACCACTATTTAATGAATATTCAAAGATATTTAATTTTGATTATATGAGAGTAAATAAGAAAACAGACTACTATCCTTTAGATGAATATATCGTTATATCGCTATCAGAATTTGATAAGGAATATAACTCACATGACAATAAAAAGGAAGTAGGAGAGGATGGCGCAGCTACCTTCTTTTCAACAGTATCACATAACCTTAAGCGTCATACAAAAATATTTGTTGATTACCAGCTTAAGGATCAGGTTCCACTTAGAATAAGAGGTAACTCAGAATATTTTATTACAATCAAAGAACGTAAGAAAAAATATCCATTATTACTCTTCATATACTACTTACCTAGAGACAATAAATGAATTAATGATTAATGATGCAGAAAAAAATAATGCAAATGAGGTTACTCTACTTACAATACACAAAAGTAAAGGACTTGAATTTCAATGTGTAATCATAATAAGCTGTAATGAAGGTATAATCCCTCCTGCAAAAATTGCTAAAGAAGCTAAAGATGAGGAAAGAAGATGTATGTATGTAGCTATGAAATTACTTTATATTACATGTGCTCAAAATCATTATATCAAAGGCAATAAATACCAATTTAATCCATCCTCATTTTTAATTGAATCAGGATTGTTTGGCGATTCTAATCTAGAATATTTCAAGAAATATTGGTATAATAAATAACACATAGAGGTTGAAAGTATGGAAGAAAGATTATATGAATTATTTGACAGTAAAAATAAAGATGATTCTTTTAATATTAAAATAGAATTGGATGATCCTAGTTTATTATATGTAAGCTATTATTCACCACAAGATTCACTTGAATCAAGAGGAGAATTATTAGGCCATGCCTTACCTACTGAATGCTTTTTACCTGATTTAAGCAGGTTTATAAATTTATATGAGCCTGACTATGAAATATATGTAGCTTCTAGCAAAGATGAGACACTTACTATATATGTTGGCTTTGATAAGAGATATTTTAAAAATTTATCCATAGAAGATACCTATTTTTATGAAAGTACCCTTAAGAAGCTATACTATTATCTAATTTCAACTAAGCTAAATCGCTTAGAAACATTTGAAAAAACTATCGTTTGTCATTGCCAGTACTATGGAATTAGTAATACTGACGCAGCTAAATTAATAGGAATAAATATTTCAGATTATGAAATGCTCTTAAGTGGTAAAATCGAACACATAAATAATTTGAATAGAAATGATGTTTTAAACACGTTAGGAATACCTCAAGAAGAAAATAGAGAAGCATTTTTCCAACACCTATTAACAAAAATAGAATTTAAGGATATTGAAGATGTACGCTAATAAACAAAAAAACAGAAGGACATTTTATATTTACTGCTTATTATTAAAGGATAAATCTATATCAGCTGCTGAGATATGTGATAAGTTTGAAATTAAACTTAGGACATTTCAAACTTATATAAGACAGCTTAAAACTGATATTGAATTATTAAAGCTACCATATATAATAAGATATGAATATAAATCCAAAAGGTATGCCTTAATTGAACTTCCACTTAAACAATTAAATACAGAGCTTGCCTTGTCACCTCAACAAGAAAAAGAGGTAGCACTAATTAAAATATATAATTATATTAAACGAGGAGCCAAAATTAATTTGGTAAACCTAATGAAGCTATATAATTGGGATGATAGAACAGCTAGAGAATTTATGAGGTATATGGCATATACCTTAAGAGAAGTATCATACGATTATTATCTGTATTTTGATAAAAATGCAAAGCTTTATTATTTATATGAGAATAAAGATGATAGTTATTATGATGACGATTATGAAAGATATTTAGATAATGTATATGAAATGAAAAATATTTATTGATTATAAACTTTACTATTAATACATTTTAAAATTATGTTGGAAATAATACTAACTAATTTATAACAATAAATTCAATCAAAGAGATTAAGTTTTTTTAACATTATAGAATCTATTCTTCAAGCATCATTCAAAAAAATAAAATTAAATATTTTTATGAATATTGTCGACTGTGGTATTAACTACAGTCGATTTTTTTATTGTTAAAATAAAAATTAAACCGATATGTTTAAGCCAAATATTATATTAAGAAACTTTATAGGATTTAGCAATAATACATATATATTGTAAAATTATGTTACAAGGAGGTGCGGTTATGAAAACTTGAAGTAGCATATAGCTTTCCTATGAACTGACTTAATCACTAAATAAATAATGAAAATATAAACATTTATTTACTCCTAAATATGAGGCGTGTAAAGAACTCAATATTAAAGTGTAATGAGAAAATACTTGGAATCATTTCTAAGTATTTTTTTACCTCATGGAAAGGAGGTGAAAAAAATGATTAAACGTGATAATTTGCTGTTTTCAATATCAACCAAATTATTAGAAAATGATTCAGCGGATTCAACCTTAACAGTATTAATTCATTTAGGTTATTTAGCCTTTATAAAAGGAGAAGATTTATGTTTTGGATATTGTTATATTCCCAATTATGAAATAAGACAAGAATTTGTTAATGCTATATTGGAATTAGACTGGAAAGAAATCTATAATCCAATAGGTAATTCAAAGAAATTATATGAAGAAACATTAAAAGGAAATGTAGAATTTATAAATAAAACATTAGACGAGAATCATTTAGAACTTGCAGGACCTTTTAATAAGAATAAAGAAGATATATTAGGAGTTATTGTAGAAATATCCTACTATAATGCTAAACAATTCTATAATATTAAAAAAGAAGATACTTCTATTTTAGGAAGATCTGATTTATCATTTATACCATATGATAATTGCCATATACCTTTTATAGTAGAGCTTAAAACTAATTCAACACCAGAAGACGCAATAGCACAAATAAAAGAAAAGCCTTATTTTAATTCACTTGGAAGTTATCATGGCAAGGTATTATTACTAGGAATATCATACGATGAGAAGACCTTAAAGCATAATTCAAAAGTTGAAATAATTGAATTATAATCAAATATAGGAGCAGTATTAAAGCTGCTCTTTTAATATGTTAAGCGAATCCCCACAAAAAACTGCACGTTATACGCCCAGATTGTTCTTTTCTTATATGAAAATTGTATAAGTGCTTAAAATTAAAAGGCTAGGAACGAAAATAGTATATAATTAAATTGGACAAATAATAATAAATATGATATATTATTTGCATATGGAGTGATTCTATGATTGAACAATGCTACGTTATGGTTAAACCTGGCTTTACTAAGCCTGAAGTTATTCAAAAAACAATTAATACAATAATTTCGAAAGACTTTAAGCTTGTAGATTCATCGTATATCTATTATGATGAAGAATGTGCAAGACTCCATTATATTGAAAAAGAAGTAAGGCCTTATTTTGGTGAACTTGTAAATTATTTAACATCAGGACCTGCATTTGGTATGATTTTTGAAGGTGAGGATGCTGTTCCTGCTATAAGAAGTATTGTTGAGGATTTAAGACATGATTTAAGGGTTGAATGTAATCTTCAAACCGATGTAATGAGAAATGTTTTGCATTGCTCAAGTAAAACTAAGGTTGGCAATAAAATGCTTGAGTTAGATACGCAAAGAGAAATTGCTTTATTTTATTATTTGAAAGAAAAAACAGAAAGGCTTTAGGTAACTAAAGCATTCTTTTTCGTGTGAGGTATTATTATGTTATTAGATTTAAATATGAATGCTTGGTATAATTGGATACTATGTGTTTTTTTATTAATTTTGGGAATTTTCTTTTTAGTTAAATTCTCTGATATTTTTGTAGGTGGATCGGCTTCACTTGCTAAGAAGCTTCATATATCACCAATGATAATTGGATTAACAGTAGTTGCTTTTGGAACAAGCTGCCCCGAACTTGCAGTATCTGTAGGTGATTCTATTTCTTGTCTTATTGAAGGTGGAAACGCTAATGTTGCGATGGGAAATATTGTAGGATCAAATATTTGTAATTTACTTATTGTGCTAGGGTTTAGTGCTGTGTTTACACCTATAGTTATAAAAAAGAGTGTATGTAAAAAGGAATATCCTATTTTAATTGGTGTCTCTGTACTTTTTGCTATTTTTACTTTGTGTTTTGGTTTGAATAATGAGGGGACAAATACATATGCAATATTAAGATGGGAAGGTATAATTTTAATTATTGGCATTATTCTATATGTGTTATATCTTGTTTGGTCTAACAAAAAAAATAAGGGAATTACATCTGAGGGCGAAGAAATCGAAGAGATGTCAATATTAAAATCAATTGTCTTTGTTATTTTGGGCGCTGTTGGTATTGTAGCAGGTGGCGAGGCTGTTGTTTATGGTGCTAAAAATATTGCCTATGGTATTGGTAGTGCTGCTAATTTAAATCATGATTTAGTGGAAGCTCTAGTAGGACTTACTATCGTTGCAGTAGGAACATCTCTTCCTGAACTTGTTACCTCAATCGTAGCCGCTAAAAAGGGTCAAAATGATATTGCTCTTGGTAATGTAATTGGTTCAAATATATTTAATATCTTATTTGTAATTGGAATTGCAAGTACAGTTAATCCTTTAACGGTCGGTAATCAAATTTGGGTTGATATAACGGTAATGCTTATTGCTACAGTACTTGTATTTGTTTTTGCAATATTCGGTCGTATTAATAAAGCGGGAGGCTTTATATTACTTATATCTTATGTAATCTATTTAGTATATTTAATTATAAGGACAGTAAGTGGAAAAGATATCACTTGGGCTTTAAGCGTTATGTTTGCACTATATGCTATAATGATTATATATGTTTTAATAAATGGATTAATCCATAAACAAAAAAAGAAGGAGTAGGTTATACCTACTTTTTTGAGGTGATAGAATGAATGATTCAATTTCAAGTAAGTTACTTGATAAAGATTTACATTATCCGATTTATTTAAAAAATCAAAATATGAATTTTATGATTACACATGCTGTGTGTAATTTTTTAAAAAGTGATAAAAGCATGTTATGTGTTCTTCCTACTTTGTATGAAGCGGAAAGAGCATATTCCATGGCATCGCAAATGCTTGATGAAAATAATGTTTTATTTTTTCCAGCTGATGAGCTTTTAGCTGCTCAGATGATTGATGTTGAAGGTGACTTCAAGTATGAAAGAATTAACACGCTAATTTCGCTTTTAGATGGTAAACGCTATTTGGTTCTAACTAACCTAACAGGAGCTGTAAAACTTAATCATACTCATACATTGTGGAATGATTTGATTTTTAAGGTTGATAAGAAAAGTATTATTGATGAAAAAAAATTATATTCAACTTTAAATCGAATGGGTTATCATTTTTCATATACGGTAACTAAGACGGGTGAATATTCCCATCGTGGTTCAATTATTGATATCTTTCCCCTTAATTATTCCTCTCCTATTCGTATTGATCTTTTTGGCGATGAAATAGATACTATTAAGTATTTTGACGTTGAGACTCAAAGATCACAGGAAGCTTTAGATGAGGTTAAAATTGCTCCAGTTTCTGAACTTCTTTATAATGATGATGATTTAGAAGAAGCCTTAAAGAAATTAAATCAATTTATTTATGATACAAAACCGACTGAATTTGAAAAAGAAAAAATAGATAAGGATATTGAAAACTTATCAACGCATAATCATGTTGATAATTTAACCCGTTATGCAAGATTTTTTTCGCCAGTTGAATCAATTATGGATTTTATGAATGATCCTTTGATATATATAATTGATTATAAAAAATGTGAAGATACTTATCAAAGAATGATTAAGGACATTAAGGATTATTCTGATAATCTTGAAGGTCATTTTCTTTTTGATTTGAATTATTTCGTTAAATTTGAAGATCTTATAACGCAAGCTGCCGTTTTATCAGAGGGAGTTGTAAATGTATTTAATAATGGTACTGAATATGAGGTTTCAATCCCTGATGATTTAAAAGCTAATGAAGAAGTGATTATTAAGTATTTAAATCAGAATTATAAAAAATATACAATCATAATTACAATTCAAAATCAAATCCGCTTTGAGCACCTAGAACAAACTCTTTTAGACAATCATTTTAGCTATGAAATGATAAGAAATGATAAAGCAATTGCGGATGGTAAAATAAATATTCTTCTTAATGATTACTTACCATCGTTTAAATCAAATGCTTTAAAGTTAATTGTTTTAAATGAGGCTACATTATTTAATATTAAATATGAGCCAAGAAAAACAAAGTATAAATCAGTTTATAAGAATACTAGTAAAATAAGTCATTATGATGAACTTGAAATTGGTGATTATGTTGTTCATTTTGATTATGGTATTGGTATTTATAAGGGCCTTCAAATGCTTGAAACATCAGGAATTAAAAGAGATTATATTAAGGTTGAATATGATAATGGCGATAATTTATATGTTCCTCTTGAACAAATATCATCGCTTGAAAAATATAATGCTGGTGATGCAAAAAATATTAAATTATCTTCCTTAGGTACTAAAAAATGGAGTCAAGCTAAAGAGAAGGTAAGAAGAAAGCTTCAAGATATTTCTCAAGGTTTAATTAAATTATATGCAAACAGGAGTGCATCTGTAGGCTATGCGTTTGCACCGGATACTCCTGATCAGGTTTTATTCGAAGCTGACTTTGGCTACGAATTAACTCCAGATCAAAAAAAAGCTATTATTGAAATTAAAAGAGAAATGGAATCAAATAGAGTTATGGATCGTTTGGTTTGTGGTGATGTTGGGTATGGTAAAACAGAAATTGCCCTTCGTGCCGCGTTTAAAGCTGTTGAGTCAGGCAAGCAGGTTGCCGTACTTGCCCCAACAACTATTTTATCTCGTCAGCATTATTATACATTTAAAAACCGTATGGAACGCTTTGGAATTAGAGTTGATTTACTTAATAGACTTCAAAAGACATCTCAAATTAAAGCTACTAAGGAAGGCTTATTATCAGGTGAAGTTGATGTTGTAATTGGTACTCATAAGCTTCTTGGTAAGGATATTAAATATAAGGATTTAGGTCTTTTAATTATTGATGAGGAACAGCGCTTTGGTGTTACGCAAAAGGAAAAAATTAAGGAAATTAAGCTTAATGTTGATGCGATTACCTTATCAGCTACACCTATTCCCCGTACCCTTCAAATGTCAATGATGGGAATAAAAACCTTATCAATGCTAGAAACCCCACCCAAAAATAGATATCCCGTTCAAACCTATGTTCTTGAGCGTAATGAATTGATTATTAAAGACGCAATTGAACGTGAAATGACTCGCCATGGTCAAGTATTTTATATGTATAATTTTAAAGATACAATTTATGATGTAGCCCATCATCTTCAAGCATTAGTTCCTGATTGTCGTATATGTGTTGGACATGGCGGAATGGATAAAGAGGAGCTTGAAGGAATTATTACAGATTTTATTGATAAAAAATATGATATGCTTGTGTGTACAACAATTATTGAAACAGGAATTGATATTCCGGATGCAAATACATTAATTGTACATGATGCTAATAGGCTTGGATTATCACAGCTTTATCAGCTTCGAGGCCGTGTCGGAAGAAGTGATAAGATAGCATATGCATATTTGATGTATGAACCCAATTATATTCTTACAGAGCAAGCTTTAAAGCGACTTGATACAATAAAAGAGTTTAATGAATTAGGTTCGGGCTTTAAAATAGCGATGAGAGACCTATCAATTCGTGGAGCCGGAGATATTTTAGGTGATGAACAATCTGGCTTTATTGAAACAGTTGGTCTTGAGACCTATCTTCACCTACTTGATGAGGAACTTCACCGTGCTAAAAATCCATATGAAGCACCAAAGGAAAAGAAGGACCCATCACTTACAAAAGCCTATGCCAATCGTTTTATTTCATCTGACTATATTAATAATGAGGATGTGAAGATTGAAATTCACAAGCGCATTGCTAAAATTGAAAGACTTAATGAATTACATGATCTTCAGACTGAATTATTGGACCGTTTTGGTAAATATGATTCAGAACTTGATATTTATATGCATGAAATGCTTCTTAATAAGCTTTGTGATAAACTTGAAATCAAAAAGATTTTGGACACTAAGAGCCAAATGATCTTATTTATGTCACAAGCAATGTCATCTAAAATGGATGGAAATAAAATGTTTGAACTCGCAAATAAATTGAGTGAAAATATTGTTTTAAATTATTATAATAGACAAATTGAAATTACGATAAATAAAATAGGTGATTCTAAGAATTATTTAATTACACTTTCGACATTCTTAGATATGATCCTTGATAAATAGTAATTGAGATAAATTTCTAAAAGCATCATTATAATTAATGGTGTTTTTTTAGTTGAAAAAAATGTATAAAATGGTAGTAATGTGTAAAAATATAAATGGTGATTTATATGAAGGAAACAGGTGTTATTCGTCGAATTGATGAATTAGGGCGAATCGTTATTCCTAAAGAAATAAGAAAACGTCTTCGCGTCGGTCCTGGTGATATGCTAGATATTTATACATCAGATAAGCAAATTGTTTTGTCTAAATATACTGAGCTTAATGAAATTGATGAGCATTTGTTATATTTATTAAAAGCATTCAAAAATAATCATTTAGATTTGATTGTAACTTCATCATCAGATGTTATAGTGTCTACTACGAATAGAATTTCTAAGCATGATGTTATTACCGAAGAATTTTTGAATTTATTTTTAAAGGATGGAAGTATTTCTCTAACGCCATCAAATCAAATTTCTCTTACAAAGCAGGTGAAATTTGAAAAATATATCTTTGGCCGTAAGTTGGTTAAACTTGGTGATTTAAAGGCGGTTATTATTTTAATAAGTGAAGAGCCTTTAATGAAATCAGAACTTGAAATTATTGATGTAATATCTTCTTATTTATCTTCTTATTTTTAAAAGTCAGAATATCTGGCTTTTTTGATACAATAAAGATAAATTTCAAGCATTTCTATAATTATTATAATAACATTCGAAGCGAAAACGTTTTCAAGATAACTTTTTTTAAAATCATAATTTTTAGCTTTTTTTAATGAAAAATCTTATTTTTGGAGAAAA